>Ga0070697_100000178_pt1 | contig 52143 bp, 49 predicted proteins | sample KBSK1501metaG_FD_65475 | JGI IMG/M metagenome (GOLD analysis project Ga0070697, IMG submission 65475) | Corn, switchgrass and miscanthus rhizosphere microbial communities from Kellogg Biological Station, Michigan, USA - KBS K1-50-1 metaG | ecosystem: Host-associated > Plants > Roots >... | reverse complement strand
TTTGAGAAGTTTGAGAAGCGGCCTTCGTCGCGCAAGGTGAATAGCCTGGCGTATTGTTCGCAGGAGGTCTTGTCTGCGGCTGAGGAGATGAAAGAGGCTGCGATTGGCGCGGGCCGCGATAATAACGATAAGGCCAGCAAAGCGGATACTGGTTTTCAGGTCTCCGACGTTGTCGCCTTCCTCAGGCGGAATGCGGCTGAAGTGGCAACCGCCCAGTTACCGGAAGCTAGCGGAATTTCCGGCTCTGCGGTCGCGCAAGAAACTGCCCGCACCCTGCTCGAGATAACCAGCGAATTGGAAGAAAAGACTTCCCTTCCACGGCTGGAAGATCTAGAACGGCGGCTTACGGTTCTAGAGGAAAAGCTGTTTGCAGTGCTACTCGCGGCCACGCCGGACGAGGAGATAATCAAAGTGCGTGCCGATGCTGACCGCGAACTGCAGGCGTATCGACGCAAGATGCCGGCGGCACAGATTGATCAGCTTCTCAAACAGTACGTTCACAAGCGGCTCCTGGAAAAATATAGGCTGCCGAGATTGAGTCTGTTTTATATGTCCTGATCTCGCATAGAAGCGTATCTGACGCTGGCGACCTCTCCCGCGAAGTGGTTCGCATAGAATCATCCTATTGAAGCTCACAATCGAAAAATTGATCTACGGTGGAGACGGGCTGGCGCGATTGCCCGCCGACGAGCATGGACGCGGCAAAGCTGTGTTTATTCCCTTCGTTCTGCCGGGCGAGGAAGTGGAAGCATCTCCGTTCGAAGAGAAGCCCGGCTTCGTTCGCGCGCGGTTGGAGCGCGTTCTCACGCCTTCTCCTCGGCGTGTCGCTGCCAAGTGCCCGTACTTTCTCCGCTGTGGTGGCTGCCACTATCAGCATACGGATTACGAATATCAGCTCGAGATCAAAGCCGATATTCTCAAGGAGAATCTGCGGCGTATTGCGAAGCTGGAACTAGTTCACGAGCTGAAGATCCATGCTTCTTCACCGTGGAATTACCGCAATCGCACGCGAATGAAGCTGCAAGCGGTTCCAGAATTCGCGATTGGATACTACGAATTGAACTCGCACGATCTGCTCCCGGTTGAGGAGTGTCCAATCAGTTCGCCGCTGATCAACCGGGCAATTGCTGGCTGTTGGCAGCTCGGAAAGGCCGGACAGATTGGGAATGAGATCCAGGAAATCGAGTTCTTTGCGAATGCCGCCGATACGGAGTTGCTGGTTGCACTTTACGGCGGTGATGGGCTGCACGCGACGACGGTAGAAAAGACTGCCGAACATCTCAAGAATGCTCTTCCGCAAGTCGCCGGAGTGGCGGTTTTCCGTGGCAGAGAACGTGGCGGAGTTGAGCCAGAAATGCTTGCAACCGTCGGCGAGGGGGCGCTCACATATGAAACCGCGCATGCCGCCTACCGGGTAAGCGCCGGAACCTTTTTTCAAGTCAACCGCTACTTGATCGATGAGCTTGCGGACATTGTCACGGCGGGCCAGTCCGGAGGGACGGCGCTCGATCTCTATTCGGGGGTAAGCCTTTTCTCCACCGTTTTAGCGCGTAATTTCCAGCGGGTGATCGCCGTGGAAGCGTCACCGACTTCTCATGCCGATTTGAGGTACAATTCGCCTGCAAACGTAAAGGCTGTACGGGCAATGGCAGAGCAGTATCTGAAAAATGTCAGTGGAAAGTTACAGCCCGATTTGGTGGTGGTAGATCCGCCACGGAACGGGCTGGGTGAAAGCGTCATACATTCCCTGGTAACGCTGGGAGCGCCGCGCGTAACATACGTTTCTTGCGACCCTGCTACCCTCTCCCGCGACCTGGGACGCTTGCTCAAGGCAGGATATCGCGTGCAGCAAGCGCACCTGGTGGATCTGTTCCCCCAGACCTACCACCTGGAAAGTGTATTCCACCTCGTCCGGTAGCCGGTTTCACGCGCGGTGAATTCACAATCGAATTCGAGCGGCAGTGCTGTGCCCTCTTTGCCGGGAGGGCGCCAGCCCTTGTTGTGGGCGGCGCTGGCCTTTGCCGGGGGCATCGTGATGGGAGAGTATGCCTGGCGGCCTCCTCTCTGGTGGATGGTTGCGATTGCCGCTCTCTTTGCCTGTGCAGCGTATTTACTGCGGCCACGCCCATGGGCCGCAGTTCTGCTGGCTGCAGGGCTGCTGTTCTGCGCTGGTGCGGCCGCAATCGAACTCCGTACACCGAACGATCCCGGTTTGGACATTCTCCCTTATGCTGACGGGAGCGTACTCACCATTACTGCTCATGTAATGAAAGACGGCTTTAAGGCGCAGGCCGGTCCCGGAGAGGTGCGTCAAATTGTCGAGCTCGAGACTGAGCAAATCAAAGGGGAAGATTTGCCTCCGCTCGCTGTCCGTGCGGGATTGCGGATCAACTTCTACGGCAAGGAATCCCAGCCGCCTTCCGAATCGGCTCCGCCTCTTCTTAGGTACGGCCAACGATTGCAATTTGAAGGCAAGCTTCACCCGCCAAGAAATTCTCGCAATCCCGGCGCCTACGATTATGAAAGTTATCTGCGGGAAAATGGAATCGCGGCACTGGGCTCGGCGAAATCTTCAGATTTGCAACTACTGCCTGGTTTCTCGGGAACCCACTTCGGACTGTGGCGCAGCCGGCTTCACCGCAGCATTGTTGAGAAGATTCATTCCATATGGACGCCCGACCAGGCGGCGCTGATGGATGCCATGGTTGTGGGCGAAGATGCGTTTATCGCCCGCAGCACGCGAGTCGAGTTCCAGCGCTCTGGCACCTATCACCTGCTGGTAGTTTCTGGGATGAACGTAAGCATTCTGGCGTTTGTTATCTTTTGGACTCTCCGGCGGCTGCGTGCCAGCGACGTAGTAGCCAGCGTGCTGACGGTTCTGCTGTCGATGGGCTATGCCTTCGTCACCGGCGTCGGTCCGCCGATCTGGCGAGCCACGCTCATGATGACTCTCTATCTGGGGGCGCGCCTGCTTTACCGCGATCGTCCGATGCTGAACGCAATCGGGGCTGCGGCATTGGGATTAATGGCGGCCGATCCGCGGGTACTGCTGGGAGCGAGCTTTCAGCTCACTTTTCTGGCTGTGCTCATCATCGCCGCTATCGGAGTTCCTCTGCTGGAGCGCGCCTCGCAACCTTACTATCGTGGATTGCGCTATCTCGACTCGGTGACCTACGACGTGACGCTTGCGCCGCGAGTGGCCCAATTCCGGCTCGATCTGCGCATGATCGCGGGTCGGTTGGAGCTGTTCCTCGGCAAGCGCGTTCCTCTGGCGGCGATCGGCGGGGGGATGCGGGCAGTGCTGCGCGGTTTTGAGATTCTCGCCATCTCCGCCGTGATGCAAATTGGGCTCGCTCTTCCAATGGCGTATTACTTTCATCGCGCTACAGTCGTGGGATTGCCGGCCAATGTAGTGGTAGTACCGGTCACGGGAGTACTCATGCCTGCTGCGGTGCTGGCGGTCACGCTCGGTTATGTCTCGCCGCTGCTGGCGAAAATCCCGGCATTGATTGCGGGAATTTCGCTGCACGTGATCACAGGGACCGTCCGCGGTCTGGGCGCTCTGCACATAGCTGATACTCGCGTGCCTACGCCACAGTTTGGAGTCGTTCTACTGGGGGCGGCCGGATTAGCGCTGGCGATGCTTCTGGCAAGGAGACGGGCGCTCGCCGCGGGTCTCGGAATCGCTGCCATGCTGGCGAGCGCAGCAATCGTCTGTGTGCTTCCGCCCCGCCCGCAACTGCGGCCTGGCGTGCTCGAAGTTACCGCGATCGACGTGGGGCAAGGCGATGCCATCCTGGTGGTGTCACCCGCCGGCAAAACTCTCCTGGTCGACGCCGGTGGTCCGGTCGGCGGACAACGTTCCGACTTTGACGTGGGCGAAGAGGTCGTTTCGTCCTATTTGTGGTCCCGCGGAATCTCGCGACTCGACGCTGTGATGATCACGCATGGACACTCCGATCACATGGGCGGAATGCCGGCCATCCTGCGCAATTTCCGTCCGCGGGAGATGTGGATCGGCCCCCTTCCAGCAAGTTTCGCGGTAAAGAGTTTGCTGGAGGAAGTTCGTGGGTTGGGGGTCACCGTGATTCGGCGTGTGGAGGGCGATCGCTTTAGCTTCGGGTCGGCTGAAGTTTGTATTCTGGCACCGCCAAAAACCTGGGAGGCCGGAGCCGACGCTCGCAACGACGACTCCTTAGTGGCGTCTATCGCATATCAACACAACCTTGTGTTGCTGGAGGGAGATGCCGAAAAGCAAGAGGAGCATGGTATCGCCATAAAGCGTCCGCATGCGGACCTGCTGAAAGTCGGCCATCATGGCAGCAGAACATCGACGATTCCGGAGCTGCTCGATGTGTTGCAGCCCCGTTTTGCGCTGATTTCAGTGGGAGCGCGGAACACGTTGGGTCATCCCACGAAAGAAGTTCTGGGGCGACTGTCGGACCTAAGGGTGGCGACTTATCGCACAGATCTTGACGGAGCGACTACGTTTTATCTCGATGGCACCCGGGTCACTCAGGTGCCTCGTCACTGATGTCCAGCTCGGCAGTTTCGTCTCCCGGCGACTGGCGGTACTCGTCGATCAACTGCCGCGCTCGCTGGGCATCTTCCTCGCGCACCAGAATTACCATGCCACCAACACCAGGAAACGTATCTTGCGCAGCGTCGAGCGAGGTCATATCGGAATCGATGCCCGCTGAATCGAGCAGTCCGCGGACCACCATGGCCTCGGATTCCTGTTCGGTATCGAAGACGCGCACCAGTTTCTCATCCGGATTGGGGCGTTTTCTTACCTCTTTTGCAGAACTGGCCTGGTTTGCCATGATTCCTCCAAAGTGGATCGCGTTGCGGACTGGTGTTCCCCAAACACCTATGATTCTAACTCCGTTGCGGATGACGTGGTGGCCTGGGACAAGGCTATTTGTAAGAAGCGCGCCACAAACTTCGGTAATTGGCACCACCTTCGTGGCCTTGTGTACAGCCTGCATAGACCGGAAAATAAGCCTGGTAGGCGTGGCGCAACGTAGCATCTGTGCCCGACATCTAACAGAGATGGAAGCTGCCAGGCTGGCAGCCGGCTGCATCCGAGTAGGGGCCCCATGAATGGTCAGGTAGAGCGATCAGCGAAGACCAGTGATCCGGGAACGTTAAGCGAGCAGCAGGAGGAAGCACGAAAAATCCGCCGCCTGCAAGTGATGATCAGCATGGTGATGTCCGTCATTAGCCAGGATCCCAGCCTTACTCTCGAAGAAGCGTCCGAACTCGTAGCCGGCGCCAAGCGAGCCGCGCTTGCCATGTTTCCCGACAAGGAGCTGGCGTACGACATCCTCTACAAGCCACGCCTTCAGCGGCTGATGAACGAACGGTTCCGTCTCCAGTAACGATACTTACCTCGAGATTCCAACCTGAGTCGTCAACGTGAAAACCAAACAAGCTTGGCTGCCAGTGCTGCCATGATGGCGAGAGAACCTGGTATGGCGTTGTATTCGCGGTGCTTGCGGTAGAGATCCCAAGAGAATGACAACGACAAAGAAAACGATTCTCCGGTTCTCCCAACAGCGAAAGGGCGTGGGAGAAAGCGCGGCACGTGTCGGGCGTACTCTTCAAACTGGGAGAAGCGCTCGCGTAGGTACGCTTCTTCGCCCCACATTACTGGGACGTAAATAATGAAAAACATCAGCAGCGTGGCTGCCGCGAGCCAGACGCTGCGCGCCGCGATGCAAAATCCCACAGCCATGATGAACGAGCCGAGATAAAGCGGATTGCGCGTGTAAGCGTACGGACCGCTGGTGGTGAGTTCTTCGTTTTTTTGAATATGTCCGGAAGCAACTGCGCGCAGAACGATGCCAGGAATGACGACAAGCGTTCCTACAGCGATCGAGGTGGCTGACGGTTTCGCCATCCAGATGTATATGGCCGCGAATGCGAAACTCAGGGGGACGCGAATTCGGCGGGCCACCGCTGTCCAGCTAGCCAAGACAGCCCCGCAGCAATTTCCGGGCAGCGGCCAGTACTTCCTCGGAACTGATCTGGAGCAACCCTTGCTCCGGTTCCGCATGCCGCGAGTGATCGGTCTGGCTGGTCGGGCTGCGCAGAACGAAGTTGCAGGTGCCAAATGGTCCGTTCCGCGCGGGATTCGTAGGGCCAAAAATTCCGACAACCGGGACCCGCAGAGCTGCCGCTAGGTGCATGGGGCCAGTGTCGCCGCCAATGAACAATTGCGCACGACGGGTAAGCGCAATCAATTCCGTCAGCGAACATGGCATAGCTTCGGCTGCCCCGCCGCTGGCAGCTTCCACGGCTCGAGCCAGAGTTTCCTCGCCGGGGCCGAAATTAATGACTGACTTCAGTCCATCTTCTGCCAGGCATTTGGCCACGTAACCGTAGCGCTCTGCGGGCCACTGCTTAGCTCCCCACCCAGCTCCGGGGCTAAGCAGCACAAATTGCTGCATGTCGTGGTCTTTCAACCGACGCTCGCATTCTTCCTCGGCAGGGGGTTCGACCGGAAACTGGATGCGGGGCATTTCCAAATGCTGACCGGCAACCGCTTCGGCTAGAGATAAATTTTGTTGCGCTACGTGCGCGCCGCGCGCGATCACTTGGCGCGTGTAGAACATGCTGGCCACGTTCTCCCGAGGCTGTGCCACCCCGTAAATCGTGGACGCGCCTGACCAGCGTGCCAACAGCGCGGAGCGGACTGCTCCCTGAAAATCGACGGCAACTTGGTAACAAGCAGCGCGCAATTCGCTAAGTCCTGAGGCGATTTGTTCCCAGGTATGGTTCGAAAGCAGTGACCGCCGCCATTGCGCCGTGTGGACGGCGTGAATCCGGTCAACCAGCGGGCGCTGCGGAGAGCGCGGCCCAGAGCGAGGAGTGCGCAGCGTGCACAGCAACTCCGCCCAACGCTCTTCCACAATCCATCCCATGATCGCATCCGGAAAAGCTTGCCGCAGTGCCGTCGCAGCGAGCAGAGTGTGAATGATGTCGCCCATCGAGCCCAGACGCACGATCAGCAGGCGCTGCTTGCGGCCCTTTTCTGCAGAATTTGACACCACTGAAGTCATATTCACGAATGCCGCGGCCCGAGCCGGGAACGGATAATCTCAGACGCGGAATGGTTCTTGGGGTCGCCGACAATTTCGACCCGGCCTCCGAACTCGAGCACCGCTTCGCGTTCCGGAACATTATCGTTCGTATAGTCGGTGCCCTTCGCCTGAATGTCGGGACGAATCTCGCCAATCAAGGCGCGCACATTGCGCTCGGGAAAGATCACAACCGCATCGACATCGGCCAGCGCGGCGAGAATTTCGGCACGCTCCTCCGCCGGCACGAGCGGACGTCCCTCTCCTTTCAATGCACGCACCGATTCATCTGAATTAACCGCAACCACCAGCCGTCCTCCGAGCTGTTTGGCGGCGTGTAAATAACGAACGTGACCGACGTGGAGCAGGTCGAAGCAGCCGTTGGCCAGCGTGACACTTTCGCCCGCGCTGCGCCACATCTGCACTCGTTGGCGCAATTGCTGACGATCGAGAATTTTATGGTTCGAGTTGCTCAATGGGACCGCACTCTCGGCGGTGAGCTGTCGACCGCGCGTCTTAACTCTTCCTGCGACACCGTGGCTGTACCGCGCTTTGTGACCACGACGCCGCCGGCGTAATTGGCGAGATGCGCCGCCTGCTCGGTAGTCGCTCCTGCGGCGAGCGCTGCGGTAAACGTCGCGATCACCGTGTCGCCGGCCCCGGTCACATCCGCCACTTCGTCGGAGCCAAAGATTGGTATGTCCACCGGCTTATGGCGTCGGGTAAATGCGACCATGCCGTCGCGCCCACGTGTGATCACAAGGGACTGCAGCTTCATCTGCGACATGACCTGCTCCCCGGCGGAGCAAAGCTGCTGCCAGTCCTGGCCAATGCGGGCATTCACCGCTTCTTCGACCTCCGGCTCGTTCGGTGTCGCTGCCGTGATTCCAGAAAATTTCAGCATGCGATGGCGGGAATCCAGAATTACCGGCAGTCGCCGCAGGTAATTGTTCTCGCGAATAGCGCCTAACATGGCTGGAGTAGCGGCGCCATATCCATAGTCGGAGATCAGCAATGCATCGGATGCGCGGACATATTCGCGCGCCGCCAGCACCAGTTCGCGCTGCACATGAGACTCCGGTTCTTCTTCCGGCTCGCGATCGACACGCACCACTTGTTGCCGCGCGGTATGCGCCATGCCGGCAAGAATGCGAGTTTTAGTAGCCGTAATGTAAATCTTGTTTTTTAGGACGCCGCTCACTGGGATGTGCTTACGACAAAAGTATTTGAACAAGAGCCGCCCCGGTTCATCGTCTCCAAGCACACCCACAGGCAAGACGTTCACGCCCAGATCGGCGAGATTATTAATCGCGTTGGCGCCGCCGCCCGGCAGCACCGTCCTCTCCCGGTGCTTGAGAATCAATACCGGAGCTTCTCGTGAGACGCGGGAAATTTCTCCGAACACGAACTCGTCGGCCACCAGATCTCCGAGCACGGTAACCGTGACTTTTCCAAAGGCGTCGATGATCTGCTTCAGCCGTTGGCTTTCGCTCGACTGCTTGGTCATTAGGATAAAGGGGATTCTCTCACGTCCGGCCACGCCGCTCGTCAATCACGCGGAAGATTGTATCTAAAACGTTAGCTGGGTCGGCGAGAGTCATCTTTACGGGAACGACCGCAATTCGACCAAGGGCGCTCAGATAGCCTCCCAGATTGACGGCATCTTTTTCGGTCGTTACAAATCCTCCGGCTTCGCTCCTCTGCCGCAGGTTCAACAAATCGCGGACGTCCTGCTGGGAATACGGGTGGTGATCGCGATACAAAGCCTCGGCAACGGGTTCGATGCCGGCAGTACGTAATTGCAGGAGGAAGCTCTGCGGTCGGGCGATGCCGCAGAATGCCACGGGGCGCGGCGGAACATCCTTCGGGACTATACCCCGCCGGACTCGCCACACAACTTTGCCATCGAGGGGGAATACTTCCGGAGAAGCGCCGCTGGTCAGCACGACGGCATCGGCGCGGCGCACTGAGGTGAGGGGCTCACGTAGACGCCCGCTGGGCAGCAGGTGATCACGGGCGTCTTCCGGCGTGACCAGCACGATATCGAAGTCGCGAGCCAGAGCTCGGTGCTGAAATCCGTCGTCCAACACATGAAGTTGCGGCCCGAGTTTTTGTTCGGCAAACGCGCCCGCCCGGTGGCGATCTTCTCCCACCATGACGGCCACACCCAGTTTTCGCGCCATCAATAAGGGTTCGTCTCCGTAATCGTGGGACGTTCCTGCGGGATCGACCATCGCTATGCCGCGAGTTTTTTTGCCATATCCGCGAGAAAGAATGTCGAAGGGAATGCCTCGCGCTTTCAGCAATTCACCCAGGAGCAAAACAAATGGGGTTTTTCCTGATCCGCCAACCGACAGGTTTCCCACGCTGATGACGGGCCCATTCAGCCGTCGCGTTTTCAAATACCCGCGATCGTAAAGCACGTTTCTCGCGCTGACTCCCATTCCGAAAATGGTCGCAAGCGGGTTCATGCTTCTTTCGTGGACGCCTTCCCAGGTAGCGCCGCCGGGGCGCGGCCTTGGAGCAGTTCTTGCAAAGCTTGCGCAGTTCTCTCGGTGGCACCCCTCTGTGACAGCAGAGCTTCTGCCGCACGGCGGCCCAGTGCCTCCCGTTCCGCCGGATTGGAAATAAGTTCCATCAACAACAGCGGAAACTCCGCAGGACCAGTGACTCTCACTGCGTCGCGGGTTTGAAACAACCCGATGATGTCACGGAAATTCTCCGTGTGATTGCCGACGATAATTGGGATTCCGTGCTGCGCCGGCTCAATGATGTTGTGCCCACCGCGAGGAACTAGACTTCCGCCCACGAATGCGATGTCAGCCAGCCCGTAGATCGCCGCCAGTTCTCCAATGCTATCGAGCAGCAGCACACCGCCGCTGATCGCCTCGCCGTTCCACAAGGAACGCCTCCAGAAGCGGATGCCGAGGCGCTGCAACAAGTCGGCCACCGCTTCGAATCTCTCCGGATGACGCGGCGCAAGAACCATGATCGCAAGCGGAAAGCTTACGCGCACGTTCTCAAACGCGCCGAACAATAAAGGCTCTTCGTCTTCAACCGTGCTGCCACAGACTATTATTGGCGAGGCCCCGGCCTGCTGGAATGCGTTGCGCAGGCTATTCACAATCGGCGGTGGATTGGGAGCTGGCATGTCGAATTTTAAGTTGCCGCTGACTTGCACGCGTTCTTCCGGCGCACCGATATCGATTAGCCGTCCGCGATCTTCCTCTGTTTGCGCCAGGAAGAGATCAATGTGTCTCAGAACTCGTGTGAGAAGAGGGCGGAAGCGTCGGTATCCCGGCCAGGACCGGTCGGAGATTCGCGCGTTCACTGCCGCAATAGCCGCGCCGGACTCACTGGCACTCCGCAGGAAGTTGGGCCAGAATTCGGTTTCCGCAAGTACCACCAGCTTCGGTTTGAGCGCGCGCAGGTAGCTCTTAATGGCAAACTTGAAATCCAGCGGGAAATAGAAGACATTCTGCTTGCCGAATCGTTTGCGCGCCAGCTGCTGCCCGGTAACAGTGGTGGTAGAGACTACCACGCGATGGCTGGGAAGACGCTTTTCAAGCCGCTCGATCAAGCCGCTGACCGCAAGAACCTCTCCCACGGAAACCGCATGAATCCAGATAACTGGCTTGGCATCCTGCCTCGCAAGTCGCGCAGGCACTCCGCCGAGCCTTTCTCTGAGTCCGGAGCGGTATTTGCCGTGGCGCATCATCTGGATCAGCCAGTAAGGCAGCGTAAGCAACAACCCGGCTGCCAGAAGCGCGCTGTAGAGCCAATACATGAGGGAAGGGACATTCTAAACGGTCGAGCTCGCCAGAAAGAGAAGGCGCCAAATTCCGACTGGTCAAGCATCCTATAATGCTGACATGCCTCAGTATCGACGCGAGTTTTCGTTGCGCAATCCGGTCACGGCTTTCTTTCTTATTTTGCTCTTTTCCCTGATCTGCCTGGCTGCGAAGCAGTTTGTAATGCCGGTGCCGCATCCGGCGAAAACATATCCCGCACACGACGATCATGCCGACGAGCATGTTGCCGCGGCGCTTGATCCCTATGATTTGCCGGAGAAGGCTAACATCTTCTCCGTACATTATGCCGACGAGGGCTTCCTCCCGATTTTTCTGGTCATCACCAATGATGGGGAGCAGCCGATATCGCTGAATGGAATGAAAGCGCAGCTGGTGACTTTTGACCGGACCAAGTTGTCGCCGGCCACCACGGACGACATTTACCGCCGCCTCGCCCACCCTACCGCGAGCGCGTCGCGTTCGCCATTGCCGTTCCCACGAAAGAAAGTGAAAGGCGCAGTCAGCTCGGAAGCGATTGCGGAAATGAGGGACGCGCAATTCGGGGCGCGGGCGGTAGAACCCCATTCCACCCAAGCCGGCTTTCTTTTCTTTGACGTTTCCGGGATGTCTACTCCATTGGCAGGAGCGCAATTTTATCTGACGGGTGTCCGGGACGCGAGCGGAAACGACCTGCTCTATTTTGAAATTCCGCTGGAAAAATATCTGAGCGCGCCGCCTCCTGCGAAAAATCAGTAAGTGCACTTCCGCTGAAAACTGTACGCTCCCCCGCTCTATAATCAGCCAGTATGGCCACCACTCCTGACACCTCGCTCGCGGCTCGAGCCAAGTATGAGCCGGTGATCGGACTGGAGGTCCACGTTCAGCTTCTGACCGCGACAAAAATCTTCTGCTCCTGTTCGACTCGGTTTGGCAATCCACCAAATACGAATGTGTGCCCCGTTTGCCTGGGATTGCCGGGGGCTTTGCCAGTCTTGAATCGAAGAGCGGTAGAGTTTGCGGCACTTGCGGCAATGGCGCTGAATTGCCGGGTGAACGAGACATCCATTTTCGCGCGCAAGAATTATTTCTATCCGGATCTGCCCAAGGGATACCAGATCTCGCAATATGACAAGCCGCTGGCGGAATTTGGCAGGATCGACATTCCGGCTGGAAGCGGAACCAGGAAGATTGGCATCACACGCGTGCACCTCGAGGAGGATGCGGGCAAGAGCCTGCACGAGGGATTTGCAGATTCGGCGAACGCAACCGCCATCGATCTGAACCGCAGCGGCGTGCCATTGATCGAAATCGTGAGCGAACCTGACATGGCCTCGCCCGACGAAGCTTACGAATATCTCACGCGGCTGAAAGAAATCATCCTCTATACGGGCGTGAGCGACTGCAACATGGAGGAAGGGTCCCTGCGATGCGATGCCAACGTCAGCGTGCGTCCGCGAGGTCAAAAAGAATTCGGGACGAAGACCGAGGTAAAGAACGTAAATTCGTTCCGTTTCATTCGCGAGGCGCTGGAATATGAGATCGAGCGCCAGGTAAGTGTGCTCGAATCCGGCGGCAGGATCTCGCAGGAGACCCGGCTCTATAACCCGAATGAAGGCAAGACTTACAGCATGCGCTCCAAAGAGCAGGCGCACGATTACCGCTATTTTCCTGAGCCAGACCTGCTGCCGCTGGTTGTGGATGAAAAGTGGCGGGCGGAAATTCGCAGCCGACTGCCTGAGTTGCCGGAAGGACGACGGGCGCGCATGGTGGCGGAATACGGCATCTCCGAAAGAGATGCGCAGGTGCTGACCTCAACCAGGGCAATGGCTGACCAGTTCGAAACTGCCGCCAAGGCAGCGAAAAGTCCGAAACGAGTCGCCAATCTGGTACAGAGCGAGTTAGCCGGCCGCTTAAAAGCGAAGAATTTGGAAATCGCTGAGTCTCCGATTTCGATGGCTGGGGTGGCGCTTTCGGCTGACCTGGTGGAGAGCGGAACCATTTCCAGCAAGATGTTGAAAGACCTGTTCGATCTCTGCTTTGAGCGAGGGAAGGACTTCCCAAAGGTCTATGAGCAGGAAGGCCGGCCACAGCAGTCGAGCGATACCGCCGGGCTGGAGAAAATAATAGACGAGGCCATCTCCGCGAACCCCAGGCAACTCGAGCAATATCGAGCGGGGAAGAAAACCATCATTGGATTCTTCGTTGGCCAGGTCATGAAGGCATCCAAAGGCCAGGGGAATCCGCAGCTCATCAACGAGCTGCTCACCAAGAAATTAGAGAGCTAAGCCCTCCAAGCCTCGTCTGCCCGCTCGTAACCCACAGTAATTTCCAAGGACCAACAACTTCCGTTACCTGAAGCCGCCTGACCGCGACAGTACCATGATGGTGCGCATCCCCGGCGCGGTCCCACGGAGGTCTGCTGTGAAGATCAAGCTTGACCGCATCATCAGTATCGCCACGCTTGGCGCGTCATTAATTGCCGTTTTTCTGGTTCTGAAGAAGCCGGCGCCGGTGGCCACCCCCCAACCAGCAGCGGCTGTCGCAGCCAACGCCCAGACTTTTCAGGAGAAGATCCAGCAGTTAGACACGCCCAAGCAACCAGGGCAGGCTCCCGCCGAGGTGCATCTCAGCTCCGATGAGGTTAGCGCCGCGATCGCGCAGGCAGCCGGAGCCATTCCAGCCGTAGCCAAACCGCCGGCGGCGAATCAGGGAACCTCCGGCATCTCGACGTCTTCACCGGAAGCCGCCATTGCGCCGGGCTCGACCGACATCAAGGATTACCAGGTAAACTTTGATGGCGATGTGGCGCGCGGCCAATTTCTGACGCAGATCGGCGGAAAAGATGTGTATGTCACTCTTGCCGGACATCTGGGATCGAAAGATGGTTATGCAACTTTTGATCCAACAGAGTTCAAAGTCGGAGATTTGACTGTTCCCGTATCGCTGGTCAATAGCGCCCTGCAGAAGCGGCTTGCGGAACAGCGCGATCGTTTGAAGTTGCCCGATTCAGTCGGAGTTATGAAAGTAGAGAACGGCGAACTGGTGATGACACAGAAATAAATTGGGAGGCACGGGCGTCCCCGCCCATGCGGAGGCTGAATTGAAGAGGCGAGGCACCGGTTGTTTAGTTGTGCTTTATGAACTCCCCGCTCTTCTTCCCTGTCAGGTCGTTGTAAAGCGTTACCAGCCACTGCTCGCTATTGATGAACTCGCCTGACCACTTCTGCCAGGGAGCAAGCACATTTTCCTGCTTCAATTGGTCGATGGTTTTTCCCTGTTTGATCCCGTTTTCCACCACGCCTTTTGTGTCTTTCAACATCGCTAGATAGCGGCGCATGTCATCTACATTAGAAACGGGGCCATGGCCGGGAATGACTTTCACATCTGCCGGCACCTTGGGAATGATCTCATCCAGCGCAGCGATTATGCCTTCCACGCTGCCTCCGCCGCTCAGATCGATGAAGGGAAAGCCATTAGTCACGAAATCATCGCCCATATGTACTACGTTCGACTTGGGAAAGAAGATTACGCTGTCGCCGTCAGTGTGCCCGCTGGCAAAATGTAGGGCGCGAATGTCCTCGCCGTTCAGGTGTACGGTCATGTCATGGTCAAAGGTCAGGATCGGCAAAGCTTCTTTCGGCCGCGGCTTCGAAGGGAAGTTGATAGCGCCGTAGTTTCCCGCTGTTCCGCCTTCTTCCAGGCGCTTACGGACATTGTCATGCGCAATGATCGGCACTTGCTTCTGAAAGAATTCGTTACTGCCGGTGTGATCATGGTGGTAATGGGTGTTAATGACGAAGCGCACCGGCTTGTCAGTGATCCCCTTCAGCGCCGCCTGAATCTTTTCCGCCAAGGGCGCGTACTGGTCGTCCACCAGCACAATGCCGTCTTCACCGACGGATGCGCCGATGTTTCCTCCAGCGCCCTGCAGCATGTATACGTTTCCGGCTACCTTGGTGACCTTGATTTGTACCTTGCTGAAGTCCTGATCCTGCGCCAGACAGATAAAATTGACCACCACGACAGATGCAAGCAAGCTGATTCTGCGCATCGTGTTCCTCAACCTTGAAATAACACGCGATTGTAAATGCGGAAGCTGCGGTTTAGGAAGGGTCCCGCCGCGCGAGTCGCCCGCCTCCCACATGGGATTACTGACTCACAGAATGTATCTGGATAGATCCTGGTCCTTCACAATCTCCGCCAGCATCTTGCGCACATAGTCCGCGTCAACCTTGAAGTGCTCGCCCTTTTTTTCGGGGGCTTCGAAGCTGATCTCGTCGAGCACACGCTCCATGATGGTGTGCAGGCGGCGGGCGCCGATGTTCTCCGTACCCTCGTTCACGCGAAAGGCGAAGCGGGCGACTTCTTCCAGCGACTCGCGCGTAAATTCCAGTTTCACTCCTTCGGTCTCGAGGAGCGCCGTATATTGCTTTACCAGCGAAGATTTCGGCTCGGTCAAAATGCGAATGAAATCTTCCATGGTCAGCGACTGCAGTTCCACGCGAATGGGAAAACGGCCCTGGAGCTCGGGAATCAGGTCGCTGGGCTTGGACACGTGGAATGCGCCGGCGGCTACGAACAAAATATGGTCCGTGCGCACCATGCCGTAGCGGCTATTGACTGTCGTGCCTTCGACGATGGGTAGGATGTCCCGCTGCACGCCTTCGCGCGAAACATCTGGCCCATGTCCGCTTTCGCGCCCGGCGATCTTGTCGATTTCGTCGAGGAAGATAATGCCGGAATCTTCCACGCGGTCGATGGCGGTGCGCGTGACCTGGTCCATGTCGATGAGGCGCTGCTCTTCTTCCTGAATCAGGTATTCGAAGGCCTCGTTGACCTTCATCTTCCGCTTCTTGGTGCGCTGCCCGAAGATGTTGGGCAGCATGTCTTTAATATTGACATCCATCTCCTCGACGCCCTGATTGCTTATGATTTCAAAGGATGGGAACTGGCGTTCGCGGACTTCGATCTCCACGGTGCGCTCGTCGAGCTTGCCTTCGCGTAACTGCTGGCGCAGCTTTTCCCGGGTACGGCTGTAGGATTTGCCGCCCGAGGTATTACCTTCAAGAACAAATCCTGCACCGGACTCTGCAGGGCGTGGCGACGCTGGCGGCAACAGAATGTCGAGCAGGCGCTCCTCCGCGTTGAGTTCGGCTTTATCGGAGACGTCCTCCAACTTTTCTTCGCGCACCATGTCGATCGCGATCTCGACCAGATCACGGATCATGGACTCAACATCGCGTCCCACGTAGCCGACTTCGGTAAACTTCGATGCCTCGACTTTTAGAAAGGGTGAGTTAGCCAGCTTGGCCAGGCGGCGCGCGATTTCGGTCTTGCCCACGCCCGTAGGGCCGATCATGATGATGTTCTTGGGAATGATTTCTTCAGCAAGATCGGGGGCGAGCTTCTGGCGGCGCATGCGGTTGCGCAAGGCGATCGCCACGGCACGCTTAGCGTCTTTCTGCCCGATCACATGCTTGTCGAGCTCAGACACAATTTCACGCGGCGTCAGCTCGTCGAGAGCTATCTGTTCTTCTTCGGTAGTTCCGGGTAGATAAATTGCCATAACTTAAGTTCTCGGTTCTCTGTTCGCAGTTCTCAGCAAGCACCTCAGCGAGTCCAGCAAGCGCTGAAAACTCCGAGAACTGAGAACCGGGAACTGAGAACTACAGCTCTTCAAGCGTCACCTTATCATTGGTATAGATGCACATCTTGCCGGCAATCTTCATCGCCTCTTCGGCGATTTGCCTGGCTGAAAGCTCACTGTGCTCGAGCAGGGCCTGGGCAGCCGCTTGAGCGTAGGGACCTCCGCTGCCGATGGCGGCGATGCCACTGTCCGGCTCGATCACGTCCCCCTGGCCGCTGAGCAAAAAGGTCTGTTCTTTATCGGCGACCAGCAGCAAAGCCTCCAGATGGCGCAGGAATTTGTCGGTACGCCAGTCTTTGGCGAGCTCGACCGCACCGCGGCCGATGTTGCCATGATACTGCTCCAGCTTGGTTTCGAAGCGGCTGAAAAGGGAAAACGCATCGGCGGTTGATCCGGCGAATCCGGCCAGAATCTTTTCCTGGTAAAGCCGGCGGATTTTCCTGGCGGAATGCTTGATGACGCCTTCGCCGAGGGTGACCTGCCCGTCTCCGGCCATGACCACAACGCCGTTGCGGCGGACGCACAAAACCGTCGTCGAACGCACTAGTCTTTTCTTACTCATGGGGACAATTCTTGATTATAGCAGCGGAGACGGGCAGAGACCGTGTTGGCCGCTCACTACAGATCCCACGCCGCGCGGATTCTTTCCCGAATGCCGCGCAAACGATGTACCGGTTCGTTTGCGTAGACGAATCGAATGTAAGCTGCGGCGCGTTCGCTGCCCCAGCGACGCATGGGAGTGGCGGCGATCTTGCCTTTTTCGAGCAGCTGACGGGATGCCGTTTCCCCGTCCAGTCCAAGCTTTTCAACATCGAGCAGCAGACACCATCCACCGCCCGGCGGGATCACCGGTAACCCCGACAGCTCATCTAACAGAACATCCCTGCGCTTCTGCCATTCGGCAACAGCTGCGGTTACACCGTCTTCCGAGGTCTTCAGCGCCGCCGCCGCGCCGGGCATAGCGATTCCGACCTGGCAGACAACATTCGCCATGCTGACCAGCGCGATGTCGTTCATGATTGCAGCGGGCCCTACGATCCAGCCGACGCGCCAGCCGATCATGCGGTATTCCTTGGTGACCGCGCCGACGGTTATGGTGCGTTCGGCCATACCTCGGAGAGCGGCGGGATGAATGTAAGGGCGGCCGTCAAAAAGAATGCGCTCTGCCGCGGCATCATACAGAAGCCACGCGTTGCTGGATTGGCAAAGATCGGCGACGGCTTGCCAGTCTTCGCGGGTGAGGACAGCTCCGGTTGGGAAACATGGATTGCAGAGCAGCACGACACGAGTGCGCGGCGACGCAGCTTGCTTGAGCGCAGCCAGATCGAGATGCCAGCCTGAGGGGCTCGGAATCAGCGGCACTAGCCTGGGTACGCCTCCGGCGATTCGGACTCGATTCAAGAGTCCGGCATAAGTCGGGTCAGTGAGGATGACCTCGTCACCGGGCTCGAGCAGTGCGAGCAGTGCGTTGAAAATGCCGTTCAAGCCCCCGGCGGAGATGATGCATTGCGTGCTCCAGTCATAGGAAACGCCGCTCAGCTTGCTGACGTGATGCGCCGCCGCTTCGCGCAAAGCATTCTGTCCGAGAAATGGGAGATAGCTGTTGCAGGCGTCGTTCTCGATCGCTTGATGGGTGGCCAGGATGGCGGATGGCGGCGGCGGGATGTCGGTGTCCATATTTTCGAGCCGGAGGATATCCGGATCGTGAGCCGCGTCCGCTGCGTTGCCCATCACATCAACGCCAATGCCGGGCACGTGTTGAAGGCGGGAGACGGGCATGTTGGTAAAGGGATTTGGCGGGAACAGCGCTTGAGTATAGCAGTGGGAGGCGATTGGTGACGGGAGGTACGGGCGTCCTCGCCCGTGCAGTGCGTCCAACGACCAATCCGCTTGTTGTGGCGACACGGACGCAAAAATCTTGTCAATAGGCAGAAACTACGCGATTCCTCCTAACGCCTGAGCAGCAATCGAGATATATTCCCGCCGACGGTGGCGGGATTAGCTCTTCCAAGATGATGTTCTGAACTTATAGAGTAAAATTTTAAGAAGTGAAGGCGTGGCTCCCAGGCCACGCCTTTCTTTTTTGGGTTGGGCCGAAAGGGTCAGGGGGCAGGAAGAGTGAATGAGTGCAGGCTTTTCAGGACGTTCAAGGAGCGTGGGGAGTGGGTGGAACTGCGTTTATGACCGCAGCTGTGGAGCACGGGTTCAAGGTGTCGAAGCCGTGGGGCGATTCTTCGCCTTACGATGTAGGGGTGGAATCGGGCTCCCGGATTCTACGGGTCCAGGTGAAGTCGACCGCCTGCCGCAGCGGCACCGGCTATTTCTGCCAGTTCAAGCCGCACTACCTCAGCGCGCCCTACACGCTCAAGCAAGTCGATTTTTTTGCCGCTTACGTCATCCCGCAGGATGTCTGGTACGTGATCCCGGCACGTGTACTCTTGCAAGGCCGCCGCAAAGAAGCAGCCATGCTGTGCCCCATGCGGCCGCTAAGAAAGAATCGCTACCGCTACGAACGCTACCGGGAAGCTTGGGCGCTGCTGCGGGAGAAGGGCGGAAAGCAAAATTCCCCGAAAGTCTAGGAAAACCGCGTGAGAAGCCGCGAAGCGGCGCAAGAATGCAGCCCACGGCGCAAGCCGTGGGTGGGCAACGAGGAAGGGGAGAAAGCCCCAGCGGGGCGAAAGACGCTTTGTCTCATACCTCCGGCAACATTCCGCTGCATCTGATCTTCAGCACCCAAGGGCGGTGTCCCTTGATTAAGCCAGAGTTTCGCCACGATCTGTCTGCCTATCTCGGAGGCATCATTCGAGAAATGCAAGCAACGGCCCTGATCATCAACGGCACCGCCGATCACGTTCATATGCTGGTCCGTATTCGGCCTGCCCAGTCGGCGGCGGAGATCGCTCGTGTGGTCAAGGCGAACTCCTCCAAATGGGTGCGCACGAAATGGAGATCAGAGTTCGCCTGGCAAACCGGGTATGGAGTTTTCAGCGTCAGCGAATCGAATGTCGCGGCCGTCGCCAAATACATCGCCCGCCAGGAAGAGCATCACAAAAAGCAATCGTTCCAGGAGGAGCTCTTGGCGTTTTTCAAGAAGAACAACGTGGCCTACGATGAGAGATACATCTGGGAGTAGTTTCTTTCGCCCTTTCAGGGCTATGTCATTTCCCCAACTTAGCACCCACGGCTCACGCCGTGGGCTGCATTCTGCCGCCGCTTCGCGGCTGACTTCGACCTGTACTGTAAGATTCCCGCACTTACACGCCTACCTTCTCCATGCTCGGCTTTGCTGCCAGCAGTTGTCGCAGCACAAATTGCAGAATGCCGCCATTCGCGTAGTACTGCGCTTCCTGCGGCGTGTCGATGCGCACCAGTGCGTTGAACTCGCTGGTCTTGCCGTTTGCCGTCGCGCGTACTTTCAGCTGGCTGGCGGGCGTGAAGTTCTTCATCAGCTCGGCGATGACTCTGATTTCGAATACTTCGTCTCCCGTCAGGTTCAGAGATTGTGCGTTCTCTCCTGCCAGGAACTGCAGGGGGAGAATTCCCATCCCAACCAGGTTGGAGCGGTGGATTCGCTCGTAACTTTCCGCGATAACCGCTTGCACCCCGAGAAGGCGCGGTCCTTTCGCGGCCCAGTCGCGGGACGATCCTGAGCCATATTCTTTTCCTGCGATAACCACCAGCGGCACACCTTCCTCAATATATTTTTCCGAGGCTTCGAAAATCGTCATCTCCTTGCCATCGGGAAGGTGGCGGGTGAATCCGCCTTCGAGGTTCGGAACCATTTTGTTGCGCAGGCGAACGTTGGCAAACGTTCCCCGCACCATGACTTCGTGATTGCCTCGGCGCGAGCCGTACGAGTTGAAATCCGCGGGCTTCACACCGTGTTCGATCAAATATTTTCCTGCCGGGCTGTCTTTCTTGATGGAGCCGGCGGGTGAAATGTGGTCGGTGGTGATGCTGTCACCCAGAACCGCCAGCACACGGGCATTGCGGATGTCGCTGAGGGGCGCGGGATTCAGCTTCATGCCATCGAAATACGGAGCCCGGCGAATGTAGGTGGAATTCTGGTCCCAGGTGTAGGTCTCGCCTGCAGGCACCTGCAGTGATTGCCAGCGCTGGTCTCCCTCGTAGACGTTGCTGTAAGTATGACGAAACATTTCGGAGGTGATGGATTTGTTTATGGCATCATCGACTTCCTGCCGAGATGGCCAAATATCGGTGAGATATACCGGCTTCCCATCTTTCCCCTTGCCGATGGCTTCCGTGCGTAGATCGGTGTCAACCCGTCCTGCCAGGGCGAATGCGACCACGAGCGGCGGAGACATGAGGTAATTCGCACGCACATCGGGATTGATACGGCCCTCGAAGTTGCGATTGCCGGAAAGAACTGAAGCTACGACCAGGCTGTTATCGTCGATGGCTTTCGAGATCTCCGGCGGCAATGGACCCGAATTTCCAATGCAGGTCGTGCAGCCATATCCGACGATGTGGAACTTCAGCTTTTCGAGATAAGGCGTCAGGCCGGCACGCTCCAGGTAGTCGCGGACCACTTTCGATCCCGGAGCCAGCGAACTCTTCACCCATGCCGGCAGCTCCAACCCGCGCTCAACAGCTTTCTTGGCGAGCAGGCCGGCGGCAATCATCACCGAGGGGTTTGAGGTGTTGGTGCAACTGGTGATGGCGGCGATAACCACACTTCCGTGGTGAAGATGTCCATTGCCATTCGCGGTCGCAGGTTGCGCTCCTCCTTTGCCCAGCTTGAGGAGAGATGGCAGAGCCTGCCGGAAAGATTCCCCCGCTTTCGAAAGCGGTACGCGATCTTGCGGACGCTTCGGTCCGGCGAGGCTCGGTTCCACGGTTCCCAGCTCGAGCGTCAATAGTTCGGAGTATTCCGCTTGGATAGTGTTCTCATCGTGGAAGAGTCCTTGTTCACGGCAGTAGGCTTCGACCAAGGCAATCTGCTCGTCGGAACGCCCGGTGAGGCGGAGATAGGTCAAAGTTTCCTTGTCGATGGGAAAGATGCCACATGTCGCGCCATATTCGGGGGACATGTTGCCGATGGTGGCGCGATCGGCGAGCGGGAGATCCCGCAGGCCAGGGCCAAAATACTCGACGAAGTTGCCGACAACGCCGTGCTTTCGCAGGATTTCCGTGATGGTCAACACCAGGTCAGTAGCGGTTGCGCCTTCGCGCAGACGTCCGCTGAGCTTCACGCCGACGACTTGCGGTATGACCATGGAAACCGGCTGCCCAAGCATGGCAGCCTCGGCTTCAATCCCGCCCACGCCCCAACCCAGCACGCCGAGCCCGTTGATCATAGTGGTATGGGAATCGGTGCCGACCAGGGTGTCGGGATAGGCGGAGCGCTTGCCGTTCGACTCGTGTACGAAGACAACTCGGGCCAAAAATTCCAGATTTACCTGGTGGACGATGCCCGTATCGGGCGGGACAATGGCTAGATTGCGGAATGCGGTTTGCCCCCAACGCAGGAACTGGTAGCGCTCTTTGTTGCGCTGAAATTCGAGCAGGGCGTTGACATCGAATGCGCTTGAAGTGCCGAATTCGTCTACCTGAACCGAGTGGTCGATGACGAGTTCGGCGGGCTGCAGTGGATTGATTAGACCCGGATCGCCAGACAGGCGCTTCATCGCATCACGCATGGCGGCGAGATCAACTATTGCCGGAACTCCGGTGAAATCCTGCAGCAGCACCCGGCTGGGAGTGAAGGCTATTTCCTTGTCCGCCTTCGATTTGCTGTTCCAGGCAGCCAGCGCGCGGATTTCCTGGGCGGTCACGTTACGGCCATCTTCGGTGCGCAACAGATTCTCCAGCAGAATCCGCAGCGAGTAAGGCAGGTGCCGGGTGGAGATGTCTTGCCGGTCGAGCGCGTCGATGCGGTAGATTTCGTAATCCTTTCCGCCAACCCGGAGCGTCGAACGGCTGTCAAAGCTATTCATATGAAAAATGCCTTCCTGAAGAGATCTAATCGAGAGCTGAACACTCTAGTTTAGTCTTCTCCGGCGAAATCTGCCGCAGGCAAGAGCGCCGGTCCCCGCGAAAGCAGCTTGGACAAATTGTCGGAGCATGGGCTTGCAGTCGCAAACTGCTACTTCGCCCGGAGCAGTAAAACCGGGGCGCTGATACTGTGCTGCACCCGGCTGGCAGTGGCGCCGAGAAATACATCGGCAAGAAAGCGGTGTCCGTGAGTGCTCATAGCCACCAGGTCGCAACCCTTTTGCTTGACCCATTTGATGATCTCGTCTGCCGGTTCGCCGTAGGCGAGTTCGGCTTGGGCGGTGATGCCAATGGATTGGAACTCAGCGCGGACTTCTTCCAAATAGGCCGTGTCTTCGGCGATTTCCGGGCTGACCGCGTCGGGGCCATAGGTTCTGGCGGCCCATCCATCGGCCACATGCAGCAGCACCAAACGGCTGTGCGCAAGTTTAGCAAGTTGCTTGACGTGTTCGATGATCGCGCGGTCGGTCGGTGTGCCATCCAGCGTCACTAGAATGGTGTCGTACATAGCTGCTCCGTTTTCACCGTCCGCGGTCATCCGCCGATGATTACCTGCCATGCCGCTTTGAGCGACCCAGGCAGGCCGAAAATGTCCATGGCGGTGATCAGAATAGCACTCGTCCAACCGGCAATCAGTAGGAACCAGCCGTTCTTCCAAGCGCCCATTCGCTTGCTGGAGCTGGTGAAATGCAGCAGCGGAAACATGGCGAACGGAAGCTGCAGCGCTAGCACAACTTGGCTGAGGGTCAGCAGATCGGTAACGCTGGCGTCGCCTCGCAGTCCGATAATGAAGACCGCTGGCAGGATGGCCAGAGTACGGGTGATCAGCCGCCGTACCCACGGTTTGATTCGCCAGTGCATGAAGCCTTCCATCACTACTTGCCCGGCCAACGTGCCGGTGATGGTGCTGCTCTGTCCGCTCGCCAGCAGAGCCACGGCAAATAGCGTGCTTGCGGCGGCCGTCCCTAACAGGGGCGCCAGCGTCAAATAAGCGACCCGAATCCAGTCGCTGTGGGCGCTGAATGTGACCACCTGCCCACCGGACGTGATCACGCTTTCCTTCCCGTAAAACACCATCGCCGCGAGCACAAGAATTGCCGCGTTCACGAAAAATGCAATGCTCAGGGCCACGATTGAGTCGATGGTATTGAAATGGAGAGCGCGCCTGATGGACGGTGCGTCCTTCTGCAGCTTCCGGCTCTGCACCAGGGCTGAGTGCAAATAAAGATTGTGAGGCATGACCGTCGCGCCGATCATGCCGATTGCGACATACAACATGCCCGCTTGACCAAAGTGCGGGGAGACCAGTGCCCGTCCCATTTCCAGAAAGCCAGGGTGAGTCTCGGGAAGGATAAAAATCTCGATGAAGTAGCACACACCAATGGTTGCGATCAGCAGGAGAACCACGGCCTCGATAGCGCGCATTCCAAAGCTTTGCAAGGCCAGGAGCAGCAGCACATCCAAGCCCGTGATAATGACCGCCCACAACAACGGGATATGAAACAGCAGGTTGAGCGCGACTGCGCTGCCGAGCACCTCCGCCAGGTCACAGGCTCCAATAGCCACTTCGCTCATCAGCCAGTTGGGCCAACGGGTCCAACTGGGATACCAGTCGCGGCAGCATTGCGCCAGATCCTTGCCGGTCACCACACCCAGCCGGGCGGAGATCACTTGCATGAAAATGGCCATCAGACTTGCCACGCCGACCACCCACAAGAGCCCGTACTTGAACTGAGCACCGCCTTGCAGATCGGTCCCCCAGTTGCCGGGATCCATGTAGCCGACACTGACGAGAATCGCCGGGCCCACGAAAGCCCGCCACTGTTCCCAAAATCCCGCCTCGTGGTGCGGCACGGCAATGGAACTGTGCACCCCTTCCAAAGAGACGTGGCCGCTGGGTTGTGCCTCGGCGGCTGACGCACGCGAACCGACTGGCGCGTTGAGGTTGGATTGCCCGTCTGGGATTTTCATCTTTGCAATTCTTGGGACATCAATCAGTCAACTGGCATAACGGGGGGGGACGTTAACTATGGTTAATTATACTGGATGGGCTTCCAGCCGGGAAACCCAAATCTTGTCTGCTGCCGGACGGCCCAAGACGATCGTACCGGCGTCGGTGCGAATCGAGAAAGTCTTGTCGTAGTTGCGCTCGACTAGGCCGATTTCTGCCCCGGGCCGGATACCCCGCATTTGCAGAAACTCCAGCAGTTTGCGGTCGCGTTCGTAGATGCCACTGACCTGGTAGTTCTGACCTCCCTCGGCGTTGGACAGCAACAGGAGACCGCGCCGTTTACGGCTCGCGGGACTCTCCAGTTCACTCAGGTTGCCATGCGGACAGGCGCCGCCACGCCCAAGTTTGGCGAGCAGTTTGGCCTCAAAATCAGGCGAAACTGCGTGCTCCAGTCGCTCAGCTTCGTCGTGCACCTTGTACCATTCCATGCCGAAGATCTCGGCCAGCATGCGTTCAATCAGATGATGCCGGAGAGTCAGCTTGCGCGCGATCTTCCGTCCCGCGGAGGTCAAGCTCACATGACCGTCGGCGGGCACGCGTACCAGCCCATCCTTTCTCAGCCGGCGCAGAGCCATGGTGACCGCGGGCGGCGAGACCGAAAGCCAGTGCGCGAGCGTGGCGGAAATAACCGACTCGCCTTCGCTCTCTGCTTCGAGGATGGCCTTGAGGTAGTCTTCTTTGGAAACGGTGATCATCGCAGGAGATTATTATACGTTGGAGTTAAGCATAGTTAACGGGGATCTTACAAATTGACGACGCGTTCCGGCGCTCTCGGTCCAAATCCTCTCCGCCCACACGATGGTAGGCTAGACTTGCCGCTGCGCAGCTCTACAACACTTTGCGAATTGACAATCGTAAATCGGCAATCGCACTGAGGCGTTTGACATCGCTCTCTCGTCCTCCTAACCTTGTTTGTCCCGAGCTATGAAGGTACTGTTGATTGGAAGTGGAGGGCGCGAGCACGCGCTGGTATGGAAGCTGCGCCAGTCTCCGCGCGTGTCAAAGGTGTACTGTGCGCCGGGGAATGGCGGAATTGCGGATGAGGCCGAGTGCCTACCCGCGGACATCAAAAATCTCGAGTCACTGCTGGCCGTGGCTCATCAGGTGCAACCGGACTTGACCATCGTGGGGCCTGAGCTGCCCCTGATGATGGGAGTGGTGGACGAATTTACCCGCCGCGGTTGGCGGACCTTTGGCCCCACCAAGGCGGCGGCACGGCTGGAGACCAGCAAGAGCTTCGCCAAGGAATTCCTGCAACGCCATCGTATTCCGACCGCGCATTACGCGATCTGCAATTCGCTCGACGACATCCACGAAGCGCTGCCTCATTTCCATACGCCGATCGTGGTCAAGGCGGATGGACTGGCCGCCGGCAAGGGCGTAGTGCTCTGCAAGAGCAAAGAAGAAGCCGCCTCGGTCGCAACCGAGATGCTTAGCGGCCGCATGTTGGGAGAGGCAGGGTCGCGCGTTGTGCTCGAGGAATGTTTACAAGGGGATGAACTTTCCTTCCTGGTAGTGAGCGACGGGGACCGTGTTGCGCCGCTGGTTGCCGCGCAAGATCACAAACGAATCGGAGACGGCGACACCGGGCCGAATACCGGCGGCATGGGCGCGTACTCGACCCAGACGCTCGTCGATGAGCAGATGCGGAACTGGCTGGTCCAGCACATCGCGCGTCCTGTGGTCGAGGGCATGAAGGCCGAAGGGAGCGAGTACAAAGGCGTGCTCTACTGCGGCCTGATGATGACTGCGCGGGGGCCGATGGTGCTGGAGTTTAACTGCCGGTTTGGCGATCCAGAGACGCAGCCCATTCTGATGCGGCTGGAGAGCGATCTGGCCGAGGCCCTGGAGTCGTCGATCGAAGGACGAGTCAGCGAGGGCGACTACCGCTGGTCGTCGGACGCTTCGGTATGCGTGGTGATGTCATCCGGTGGATATCCCGGAACGTTTGAAGCAGGCAAGCAGATTTTTGGGTTGGAAGAAGCTGCGCGGATGGACGGAGTAAAGGTCTTCCACGCGGGAACAGCCAAGCACGATGGAGGCTATTACACCTCTGGAGGCCGGGTGCTGGGCGTAACCGCTCGGGCGGCGAGTCTCGATGCGGCTGTCGACCGGGCCTACGCAGCTGTTTCGAGGATCAAGTTCGATGGAGCGCATTTCAGGAAGGACATCGCACGGCGGGCACTGAAGAAGTAATTTCGCGCAGCATAGGAGCCGAGGGGAATACATGAGCAAGCCGGTGGTATCGATCGTAATGGGCAGCGATTCCGATCTGGAGATCATGCGCGAAGCTGCCAAGAGTCTGGAGAGTTTTGGCATCGGTTACGAAATCGATGTGACCTCCGCCCATCGTTCACCGGAGCGGACAGCGGAATTCGCGCGCAAAGCCGCAGATCGCGGAATCCGAGTGATCATTGCGGGAGCGGGCGGCGCGGCCCACCTGGCTGGCGTGATCGCGGCGCATACGACGTTGCCGGTGATCGGCGTGCCGATCCCCTCGGTGTTAAACGGTCTCGATTCTCTTCTGGCTACCGTGCAGATGCCTGCGGGAATTCCAGTGGCCACGGTCGCGATCGGCAAAGCCGGAGCCACAAATGCGGGCATTCTGGCTGCGCAAATTCTCGCACTCTCCAGCAGCAGTCTGGCCAAGAAGCTGGACCAACACAAAGAGCAACTGGCCAACAGCGTCGAGGAGAAGTCGCGCAAGCTGAAGATCACGCTGGGCGCATCCTGAACATGATCGTCGGCACCGGTATCGACATTGCCGAGGTCCCGCGCATCGCGGATTCCATCGCCCGATTCGGCCAACGGTTTCTAGAGCGGGTCTATACCGAAGGCGAGCGCCGTTACTGCGATTCGAAAGCAAACCGGGTGGAGCGCTACGCCGCGCGCTTCGCCGCGAAAGAAGCGGCTATGAAAGCTCTGGGCACCGGCTGGAGCCGCGGCGTGCGATGGCGCGATATTGAAGTAGCCCGCAAACCAGGCAGCCGCCCTACTATTGTCTTTCACGGCAAGGCCGCCGAGTTCGCAGCCACGTTAGGCGCAGTCAACGTCGCGCTTTCGCTTACCCATACGGCCGATATGGCCTTTGCGCAGGTCATTCTCGAAAGCTGAGTTCCGCCAGTCTGTTAGACTGGCCGATCTTCGATGGCCGACACTTCCGTAGCGATTGCATCCAGAACTGAGGAGCAAATTCCACAGCGCGTGCTGCTGGCCGGGATTGCTCTGAGCAGTTTCTCGGCGCTGCTGCTGGAACTTGCCCTCACCCGGCTTTTCTCGGTGGTTCTCTTCTACCACTTCGCGTTCCTCGCCATCTCAATCGCGCTATTGGGGCTGGGGGCAGGAGGCGTTTTCGCGTATCTGGCAAAGAACTGGCTGGGGCGATTCGATACTCGCCGGCTCGCGACGGTCGTGTGCGGGATCAACGCCATCCTCATTCCCTTGGTTCTGGAAATTGTGCTCCACGTGCCCGTCTCGCTGGATTTGACGACCGCCAATTTCCTGCGGCTCACGGCGATGTACCTGGCATCGGCGATTCCATTCTTTTTGACGGGCATCCAGTTCTCCATCGTGTTCGCGCGCCAGTCTGGCCAAATCCCGCGATTGTATGGAGCGGACTTGGTTGGCGGGGCGGCTGCCTGCCTGATGATCGTGCCGCTGCTGAATTGGCTTGGTGGACCGAACGCCATTCTTTTTGCTGCCCTCACAACCGCGGCAGCAGCGTTGGTCTGGGCTAACTCCGGTGCAGCAAGAAAATCGATTTATTGCCTGGCCACGGTGCTGATCGCCCTTATAGCCATCAACTACTCGGGAAGATTCATCGATGTTGTTTATGCGAAGGGGCTGTTACGCGACCGCTCCTGGGTTGAGTTCGTTCGCTGGAACGCGATTTCGCGGGTGGAAGTCGACCGTCAGGGACAAGCTAAGGCGGTAGTGATCGACGCCGACGCTTCTACCTACATCATGAATGCCGATCCCCGGCAGTGGCACGGGACGCAATGGGAGAAGAACCTGATGTCAGCGCCGGCGGCGCTGCCGAACGTGCTTCGTCCGCGCGGAAAGTACGCCATCATCGGCCCCGGAGGCGGAGTGGATGTACTGCGGGCGGTAGCAAACGGCAGTCCCAGCGTGACTGGAATTGAGATTAATCCGATCATCGCGAACACCATCATGCGGGACCGCTACGCCGACTATTCCTACCGGCTCTACGAGCGGCCTGAGGTACACATCGAGGTCACGGACGGTCGTTCCTTCGTGCGCAACACGCGGCAGCAATTCGACGTCGTGCAGATGACGCTCGTCGATACCTGGGCTTCGACTGCGGCGGGCGCATTTGCGCTCAGCGAGAACAGCCTATACACGCTTGAAGCCTTTCAGGAGTACTTTGAGCATCTCAAGCCGGACGGTTTGATTGCCATCACGCGATGGGAATTCCACGATCCCCGCGAAGCATTGCGCGTGGTTTCAGTGGCAATGGAGGCGCTACACCGCCTGGGGGTCGCGAATCCTGCGCAGAACTTCATCGTGGTTTCAGAGGGGGACCTGGACGAAGATGGCATCCCCGTCGTGGTTCTGGCGAAGAAGAGTGCGTTTACAGGTGAGGAAGAGAAAGCGGTAGAGCAACACCTGAGCAATTATCCAGCACTGGTCGCGCTTTACCTGCCTTCTTCGCCGCACGAAAATCCTTTCTCCGCTTTGATTGCCCGGAACGACGCGTACGCTTTTGCCAGGGAATACGCGTACAACGTAGCTCCGGTAAATGACAACGCGCCATTCTTTTTTTTCACGCTGAAGCTGGGCCAGGTTCTGCATCACGAATCGTTGGAGGAAGGTATCGATTGGAAAGTGAATCTGGGAGTGGCTGTGCTGGGAATGGTCCTGGTTATCTCCGTAGTCGCGGTGCTCGCGTTCCTGATCGTTCCGCTTCTATTACGGGGCAGGTGGAAGCAGCAGGAGCGTCAACCGATGGTTTCTCTGTTCTATTTCGTCGTGGTCGGGCTGGGATACATCCTGGTGGAAATCGCCTTCATTCAGAGGTATGTACTGTTCCTGGGACATCCCACATATGCTCTAACCGTGGTGGTGTTTCTTCTTCTGCTGTCGAGTGGAGCAGGCAGCCTTGCGTCGCGTACGTGGTCCAGCCAGGCAAATCTTCGCTGGCTGCCCCTGATACTGATCGCTGCGGCGCTGCTGATGCATGTGTTCATGCTTCCCGGGTTGCTCAATGGCCTGGTAGGGCTGCCGTTCACTGCGAAACTCCTGGTGAGTGCTGTGCTTCTCGTGCCGCTTGGATTCTTGATGGGCATGCCCTTTCCGACCGGGCTGCGCGCGCTGGCTGGCAGTGTTTCCGAATCGGGGGAAACGACATCCGACGGAAATGCCGTGGAATGGGCCTGGGCGATGAACGCGGCTTCCAGTGTGTTGGGATCGGTACTGGCCATGGTAATTGCGATCCAGTTCGGATTGAATGTCACCCTAGCGTGCGGTGCCTTCGCCTATCTCACGGCGCTGCTGCTTACTGGAACGTTACATCCGCGAAGCACGATGTGAAGCGCACACTCGGGTCTGTTATTATGCAACCAATCCAAGGGTTCCGATGAGTTCACTTCGGAGATGGTCTGCAATGACGCCGGTCGGGAGAGCGCTTGCCTAGCCAGAAGCAGTTGAAGTGGTCTCAACTGAAGGTCGGGCTCACGGTGCTGATTGCCTGCATCGTCTTGGCAGCCGCGATTCTGCTGATCAGCGGCACCGGCGGTTGGTTCACGCCGAAAATCCTCCTCAAGGCCTATTTCGATAATGCTGGCGGCCTGCGGCAAGGGGCGCCGGTGCGTCTGGCTGGGGTGGACTTGGGCAATGTGTCCAAGCTTCGGATCGTGTCCGACCCTGACAAGAAAGAGACTCCTGTCGAAGTCACCATGAAAGTCAGCATGAAATTCGCCAGCAATCTCAGGAAAGACTCGATAGCGGCGCTGGCCACGGCAGGGGTGCTGGGCGAAACTTACATTGATATTGACAGCTCGCACGCTAACGGTCCGGTGGTTCAGAACGGGGACGCACTGCCAGTTCGCTCGCAACCAGACCTTCAGGATGTGGTGCGCGCCAGCCAGGGAACGCTGCAAAACCTGGACGCATTGCTGAAGCGATTGGACCGCATCCTGTCATTCGTCGAAAGCGGACAAGGGTCGATCGGCAAGTTGATCTATGATCCGGCGCTTTATAACAAACTGGCTTCCACCATTAACGAGTTCCAGAAATTGGTAAACCAGGTCGGAGAGGGCCAGGGCACGCTCGGAAAACTGATCTCGGACGACGAACTCTATCGTAAGGTTACCGCGTCGCTGGATAAGCTGAATGGGATTATTGATGACTTGAATGCGGGGAAGGGAACGGCGGGGAAATTCCTTAAAGATCCGGCGCTCTATGACAACGCGAACACGACCATCGCGAACGTCAAGGCCTTGACCGATGATATCAACGCCGGCAAGGGCGCAATTGGCAAGCTGGCCAAAGATCAGGAGTTCGCGGCCAAGCTGCAGAACACAATGAATAAGTTGTCGGCTTTGACCGACCGCTTGGAAGCCGGCCAGGGTACGGCGGGAAAACTGCTGACTGATCAGTCTCTCTACAACAACGCAGACCAGTTGATGGTGGAGACCCAGGAATTGATTAAAGCGATCCGGCAGAATCCCAAAAAATATCTGACCATCAAGTTGAAAATATTCTGATTGCTTCTGCCGTGTTCCTCAAGAGTATCCCAGCAAGCCATAAAGCAGGATGGCCAGGACGATTGTGGTAAAGGCCACATACAGGCGGTCTTTTTCTGCGGCGAAGCCGAAGATTGAGAAGGCGACTCGGGCTACCGGAGTTGCGATCAACAGCACCAGCCCCAACTGGATGATGCCTCGTCCGTGAAGCGCTCTGGTCTCCCGCAGGATGCCGCGGATGTGGCGCAAGTCCGTGGGCTCGCCTCGAAATACTCTGTAGTTGGCCGGTGAGTGGCCGTTGCGGATCAGGTAAACAATCCCCCCGGCCAGTGTGACCAGAGCAGCTACAATAACTCCAGTTCGCAGCAGCGTTCCGATGATGTCTTCAACCCTGCGATCGGTCCATTTGCTGGTCTGCATCAGATCTGTCCTATGATCCCTTTGTAAATCATTTGCAGCCCGAGCAGCACGATGACTACGCTGAAGACCCAACGCAAGTAGCGTGTTCTTACCTTCACCAGAACTCTTGTGCCCAGCAGCGAACCTGCCAGCACGCCCAACATTACCGGCATAGCGAGTCCGGGATCAATGTATCCGCGCCGCAGATAAATTGCCGCACTGGCAGCCGCGGTCACCCCGATCATGAAGTTGCTGGTGGTGGTCGAGACCTTGAAGGGAATTCTCATGGCCTGGTCCATGGCCAGCACTTTCACCGCACCGGAACCGATGCCAAGCATGCCGGAAAGCGTCCCCGCTCCGAACATCAGACTGAATCCGGTAGGCACTTTGTGGACGTAATAGCTTCTCGGGCCATCCAACGACGGATAAGTTCCGTTCATGCGCAAGCGCGTGGCTAGCAGATCGGGATGGTCGTCCGGGGGCACTACGGGTTGAGGACGCCCGGATAGATAGGCCGAGTAGAGCAGAACGGCGCCGAAGATGACGGCAATGGCTGTGGTTGGAACTTTCAGGGCAAGAAATGCGCCCAACAGCGCGCCCAGCGTGGTGGCGATCTCCAGAAACATGCCAATGCGAATGTTGGAAAAACCTTCTTTGACATAAGCGGCGGCTGCCCCGGAAGAAGTGGCGATGACGGAAACCAGAGATGCTCCGATTGCGTATCGGATATCTACGTGAAAAAACAGCGTTAGCACGGGAACCAGCACCACGCCGCCGCCCAGGCCAGTCAGCGCTCCCAGGAAGCCGGCGACGAACGAACACAGAGCGACCAGCAGACTGAACTCAAGATTGTTCATGCGGTCTCGGCGTCCGCTTGGCCGTGGCGCCTATGGAAATCTCCGGCAGTCGTTTCTATCGCCAACGCAGAAGTCTAAATAAGTTTTCCGGTAAGAGGAAGTGAGGACGTCGCATCCGCCTGTTCGTGCGCGTGGTAACTCGAACGCACGAGTGGACCAGATTCAACGTGGCGGAAACCAAAACGGAGCGCTTCCTGCTTCAGATGGTGGAATTCTGCGGGCGTGTAGAAGCGAGCAATCGGCAGGTGGTCGCGCGAGGGCCGGAGATATTGTCCGACGGTGAGGATGTCCACGCCGCGCGAGCCCAGGTCGCAAAAGACTTCCACCAGTTCGTCCGTCGCTTCGCCGATTCCAACCATCACTCCAGACTTGGTCACCATGCCGGGCGAGAACTTCTTGGCATTCTCCAGCAGTCGCAAGGTACGTTCGTAGCGAGCGCCGGAGCGGACCGCCCGATACAGGCGCGGGACGGTTTCGGTGTTGTGGTTGAGAACATCGGGCCGGGCGTCGAGCACAATCCGCAACGCATCATCGATACCTTGAAAGTCCGGGATCAGAACCTCAATGCGGCACTCAGGAGAGAGCAATCGGATCTCGCGAATCGTCTCGGCGAAAACCTTAGCTCCGCCAATGTTGTCGTCATCGCGATTCACGCTGGTGACAACTGCATGCTTCAATCCCAGCTTAGAAACGGCCTCAGCTACCCGGCGCGGCTCATCCCAGTCAATCGGCTCGGGCTTCCCCTTGGGGACAGCGCAGAAGCCGCAACGGCGGGTGCAGATGTCGCCCAGCAACATGAAGGTGGCGGTGCGATGGTTCCAGCACTCGCCGATGTTGGGGCACTGGGCGGATTCGCAGACGGTGTGCAGTCCCAGGCCGCGCGCCAGCTTCTTGAGATTATGAAAGTTTTCGCCAACGGGCGCCTTGGCCTTCAGCCATTCCGGCTTGGGCTGCCGAATGGGAGGACCGACTTCGATCTGGACGAGTTGCGAGCCGGCTGCCATTTATCAATTTAATTTTACATGGTGGGTTGCAGATTCGCGAAGCCGACAGCGCCGGCGGAATGCTGGCGCTATCAATGAGCCGGGTGCCCGCTCCACAGCATAAAGCAGGTCCTTCGCTGCGCTCAGGATGACAAATTAGAGAGTAAGGGAACGCGTATGTGGCCGATTTCGCACCGCTTGCCCAGACTCGCTCGACCTCTTTCAGACCAAGCTTTCGCGGGCGAGAGCGCCCGCGCCACACTCAATAAGAAACAGCAGGTCCTTCGCTGCGCTCAGGATGACAATCAAAAAATCAGGATGACAACCAAAAAGTCAGGATGGCAGCAAGAAACTGATGCAAGAGTAGCTCTTCCCGGCAGGATGTCGGCACGAGTCGAACTGGTCCCGCAACCATTCCGGAGATAGGTGTGCTACCCACCAGGCAGGTCCGCTAGCTTTCCAGATACGCGTCGATCCATTCCTTGATGCGTAACCGGCGCTCATCTTGCGGATCGAAACGCACGCCGAAATTCTTCCCTTTGCGCCAGGTTACATTTCCGCGCACCCAGATACGCGGCAAAGTGAGCAAAGCAAAGGAAATTTCGACCGACTGACCTGAAGCAATATCTTCAGCAGAATGCATGGACATGCCGCCCGAACTCAGTTCGTTGCTGGTGGCGGTGAGCCGGCGGCTGTCGACCGTGACCACTGAAATCTCGGTGATGACCGGGATGCGCACATAGCGTCGAAATTCGTGGACTACCAGCATCTGTGTAGCTCGGACCAGTTTCAGAGCCGCAGGCCGCTCCAGCGGCTCGCGGAAGATAGCGTTGATCCCGTATTTCGAGAAGCGCATGGCATCCTGGGCGCTGCCTCCCAAGCCGTAGATGATCATGCGGCTGTTCGAGGGGGAAGTGCGGGCGGATTCCATTACCGCCTCCGCCTCTTTGGTCAATTTCACGACGCAGGCTTCGAATTTCTCGTTTTTAAGGCGATCGACGGCATCACCGTTCATGGCGACCGTCTCTATACCGAACTGCTTGAAGCATTCGGCCAGCACACCACGAGGGCCGTCTTTCAGGTCGATCAGGGCGGCGCGGGCGGCGGTCTTCCGGGAATGAGGAAGCGGCGCGAGAGCGGGGGCGAAGCCTTTGTCCATGGCAGTCTGTATTGGCCTACGGACGCTATTCTGGCTTGTCCTCAAGGACTTGGGCAATTGTGCAGAAGGCCAATGACGAGTACAGAAGTGTCATTACCCGGGTGCATTCAGGGCCTGTCCCAATGCTGCAAAGGTAAGCTGGACAATAAGTTAGGGGCGGGAAATGACCAAAGCGGAAGAGAAATACCAGCCAGAGGAAGTGGGATTGTGGTCTCAGTCTGTCCAGCGGCGGAAGAGCAGGGCGCCATTGGTCCCGCCGAAGCCGAACGAGTTCGACATGGCGAACTGCAGGTCCGCTTTCCGGGAGTGGTTGGGGACGTAGTCCAGGTCGCAGCCCTCATCCGGATGCTCCAGATTGATGGTCGGCGGCACCATCTGGTCTCTGAGAGCGAGCACCGTAATGCCGGCTTCCAGTCCGCCGGCGCCGCCGAGCAGATGTCCCGTCATGGACTTTGTGGAACTCACGGCAAGTTTGTAGGCGTGATCTCCGAAGGCGCGCTTGATCGCAACCGTTTCCAGCCGGTCCCCAATGTCGGTGGAGGTGCCGTGCGCGTTAATGTAGGTTACCTGCTCCGGCTGGATTTTGGCGTCATTCATGGTATTCAGCATGACGCGGTAGGCGCCGTCGCCTCCCGGCGCCGGCTGGGTGATGTGGCTGGCATCGCCGCTCATGCCGTATCCAACAATCTCGGCAAGGATGTTGGCGCCGCGCCGGCGGGCTAATTCCAATTCTTCAAGAATCAGGATGCCCGCACCCTCTCCGATGACGAAGCCGTCCCGACCCGTATCCCAGGGACGGCTGGCTTTTTCCGGCTCGTTATTGCGGGTGGAAAGCGCGCGCATAGCAGCGAATCCGCCAACCCCCATGGGCGTAATGGCAGCTTCAGTGCCGCCGGCAATCATGACGTCGGCATCGCAGCGGGCAATGATCTTAAACGCGTCGCCCACGGAATGCGCACTTGACGTGCAGGCGGTACAGGTAGCTTCGTTCGGCCCTTTGGCTTTGTAGCGGATGCTGACTTGTCCGGCAGCCAGGTTGACGATGGCGGCGGGAATAAAGAAGGGCGAGATCTTGCGCGGGCCACCGTTCAGCAGATTGGTATGCTCACGTTCGATGATGTCAAATCCGCCGATTCCCGAGCCGATGTGTACCCCGACACGGGTCGACAAATCCTCGGTAACTTCGAGGCCCGAGGCTTTCATGGCTTCATCCGTGGCAGCGATCGCCAGGTGGATGAAGCGAGCCATCTTCTTGAGCTCTTTTTTCTCGATGTATTGCAGGGGGTCGAAATTCTTGACCTCAGCGGCAATCTGACAGGCGAACTGAGAAGCGTCGAATTGAGTGATCCGCGCCACGCCGCTCTTACCGGCGAGCAGGTTGCTCCAGACCTCCTGCGTGTTGTTGCCAACCGCGCAGATGAGGCCGATGCCGGTAACGACGACGCGACGGCCCAACTACTTGCCGCCTTTCGAGTGCTTGCCGACGTAGTCGATCGCGTCCTGTACAGTGCGGATTTTTTCCGCGTCCTCGTCGGGGATTTCGATCTCAAAAGCCTCTTCGAAAGCCATCACCAGTTCCACGGTATCGAGCGAGTCGGCGCCCAAATCGTCGACAAAGGAGGCGCTGGGTGTGACTTCGGCTTCGTCTACGCCGAGTTGTTCCACGATGATCTGTTTTACTTTTTCGTCTACGGCTGCCATTGATTCTCCTCATCTTCTCGCAGCGCGGGCCCTTTGACTGCGAGGGCGGGCTGCCGGTTGTATTTTGACTTCGAGCAGAATAAGCGACGGCGAGTGATCAAACCTGAAACCGGTTCTCCTCTCATACCAGAGATCGGCCGGCTGCTACTTGGTCACTTTTGCATGCTTTTCCACGTAATCGATGGCATCCTGCACAGTGCCGATTTTCTCCGCATCCTCATCGGGGATTTCGAGATCGAAAGCCTCCTCCAGCGCCATCACCAGTTCGACTCGGTCCAATGAATCGGCGCCAAGATCATCCACGAAAGAAGCCCCCGTGGTCACTTCGGCTTCCCCCACGCCTAATTGCTCGGAAATGATAGCCTTCACTTTTTCGGTGACTTCTTTGGCCATGCGAATCTTACCTCCACGCAAACGCTTTTACGGGAACAGTTAGTGTAATGGGGAGAAGGATTCGGTGTAAAGGAAGGGGGGCACACTGGCGTGAGAATTCGGAACTCCCCGTAGTCCAGTCATTCAGTATCTCGATTTGTTAACAAACCCACTCTCTGGCTTGCTACTTTCCCGAATACTGATCGCGCAACTGCGTTTGCCGGCTGGTCATCGAAACGGCTTCTCCGCCAATGTATACCTGCTTGACGTCGGTCTTTACATCCAGGGGATCGCCGGTGGCGACCACCACGTTGGCCAATTTGCCCACGTCAAGCGAGCCCAGTTTGTCGGCGACACCCCATATTTCCGCGGGGTTGATGGTGATCGCCTTCAGGGCTTCGTCGTAGGAAAGGCCGAATGCCGAAGCAAATCCCGCCTGATACGGAAGATTACGCACGTTGTGCGCATCGTAAGAGGCAAATGCGATCTTTACGCCGCGTTTGACCAACTGTCCGGGCAGGCTGTACACCGCGTCGTAGCGCTCGTTGGGCTTGGGATTTTCGTAGATCGGACCGACGATAACCGGAACTTTCAGGCTGGCAACGTAGTCGAGAACCGGCTGCGAATAGCTGATGTGATTAAGCACGAACTTAAGATTAAACTCCCGCGCCAGGCTGACCGCAGTTTCCAGATCGCTGGCATCTTCAGCCGCCAGGACGATCGGCTTCTTGCCTTCCAGATACGGCAATAGCGCCTCAGCCTTTAGGTCGCGTTTCGGCGGCGTAGGCGGCTGCTTCTTGGTCTTGTCTTTATCCTTGACACTATCATTGGCAGGCTTTGCGGCGAAATCCGCTTTCTTCTTTTCGTAATCCGCCTGGTTGCGGACGTATTCCTGCGCGTCCAGAAATGCCTGGCGCAGTTGGGCCGCCATTCCCATGCGGGTCGAGGGATATTTCCTCTTGTCCCAGGACTCGTTCCGGCGCTGTTCTCCTGTGAAATTCAGGGGCATGGCAATATCCCGGATGGTGAGCATCTCCTGAGCCGAGTTGCCGTAGAGCTGGATGAACGAGTCCTGACCGGGCAAAGTGTCGTGATCGTTCGGCGCTACGATCGCATTGGTGATGCCGTTAAGCCGCGCGACCGGGATCAATTCCGACTCGGCATGGAAGGCGTCGTACACATGCATGTGCGGCATGATCTCGTCGCTGAGTTCGACCAGATCATTGGTGCTCTGCTCGGCGGAAATTTCGGTGAGGCCCAGGGCAGTTTCCGAGTCGATCAGGCCGGGATATACGGTCATCCCCGTGACATCGATCACTTGCGCATTCGCGGGAGCATTCGCTCCGGCGGGTGGGCCTACGGCAGTAATCTTCCCGTTCTCCATGACCAGGACGCCGTTTTCGATCACGCCATGGGTAATGGTGAGCAACTTGCCGGCTTTGAGGACAACAGGTTTCTGCTGGGCGGAAAGAGTTGTCGTGAAGAACACGGCGGAAACAATGACAAGCACGAGCGAAATCCGAGACCAGGGTTTTGCTGACGGCTCAAGCCTGAAGATTGATAACTCTCCCATCACTGGCCTCCTGCATAGTGCGGCATGCCATATCCCGGCAGCGATCGATCGAAGTAAACGTCGCCGTCGATGAAAACTTTGTTGGGAACGCCGTAGCTGGAGAGAGGGTACCCGTCCCAGATCACCACATCCGCGTCCTTGCCGACGTCGATCGATCCAACTCGATCATCGACACCCACGATCCACGCGGCATTGAGCGTAATCATCTTCAGCGCCTCATCCTCGGTAGCGCCTCCGTAGCGCATGGTTTTAGCCGCTTCCTGGTTCAACCTGCGCGCGAAGTCGTCGGAATCGCTCTTAATTGCCACGCGAACACCTTTACGCATCGACATCACGGGATTCCAGGGGATCGCATCCCAGGCTTCATGCTTGAATCCCCACCAGTCGGAGAAGGTCGCGATGCCGATGTTCTCGGCGGCAATCTTGTCCGGGACTTTATAAGCTTCCAGCGCATGATGGAAGGCCCGAATCTTGTACCCGAACTCGTGGGCCATGGCGATTTCGGTCAGGAACTCATCGGCACGATAGCAATGGATCTGCACCATTAACTTGCCGCGCAGCACATCCGCCAGCGCCTCCAGTTTGAGATCGCGTTTGGGCGGCTTGGCATCCTTGTCGCCATTTTTCACTTTCTTGTTGTAGTCGTCCCAGTCCCGCATATATTCCTGGCCTTGAATGAGGGCTTCGCGCTGCACCGCGAAGTTCCCCATGCGGGTGGAAGGCAATTGATCTCGGCCTCCGTAAACCCGTTTCGGATTCTCGCCGCTGGCAAACTTGATCGAAGCCGGCGCACCCGGAAACAGCATGGCGTCGCGGTTGAGGCCGTACTTATGCTTGATGACGATCGCCTGCCCGCCAATCATGTTGGCGGAACCGTGCAGCAAGAGGGATGTAGTGACTCCGCCGGCAAGGCCGCGGTAAATTGCCTTGTCCTGATAATCGAAGGCATCGATCATCCTCATGTGCGGTGTGATCGGGCTGGTGGCTTCGTTGACGTCTTCGTCGAGCGCGATGTGGGAGTGGGAATCGACGATGCCGGGCGTGAGATATTTGCCTCCGGCATCGACTACGGTGGCGCCGGCTGGCGCGGTGACGTTCTCCCCTACGGCGGCGATTTTGCCGTCCTTGATAAAGACGCTGCCGTTCGGGATCTTGCCATGGGTTACAGTCATGACCACGGCATTCTTGATGAGTACCTCGTTGTGGGAAGGGGGCGAGCTTGACTGCTGGGCGGCCGCTAAGCAGCTCGCAAGTACCAGGCCTAGTACCGGACCAAGACGGAAGCGCAGTACGGTGTGACTCATCAGTTTTCCTCGTGAGCGAAAGAAAAGGGATTGTAGGCGGGAAAGCGTGCACCGGTCAATGCAAACGCGCGCGAAGAGCGCCTGGGTAATGTGAGGGCCTGGCGGGAGAAGGCCGACAAAAAGATCGGCGAGATCCTGACGACGACAAGCAAAAAAGCTCGATCAACTTGAGCACGAGCCGCACCCTGAGCTGCACAGCAAGCTAAACGGGACGACACCACCGCCGCCGCGGCAACCTTGACAGAATATAGTGATTTCACTATATTAATACCTACCCCATGACCGATGAACCGCCGATAAAGCCGGTGACTTGGGTCGGAACCAGCCTCAAAGACTTGCGAGAGTTCCCGGAGGCTGTACAGGACCACATGGGCTATGCGCTGTACGTTGCCCAGCGTGGTGGCAAGCATCAGGATGCGAAGGTGCTGAGCGGCTTTGGCGGAGCGGGAGTCGTAGAAATCATTAGGGACCATCGCGGTGACACATTCCGTGCGGTGTACACGTTGAGGTATGCGGGCAGTGTATATGTCCTTCACGCCTTTCAGAAGAAATCGAAGACCGGGCGGGAAACACCGCGCCGTGACATCGAGTTAATCAAGCAGCGACTGCGCGAGGCCGAATAGATTGCCAGGGAGAGAAAGCTATGAGCCACAAGAAGGGATACGAAAGCGGAAGCCGCAATGTGTTCAAGGACATCGGTGTGCCGAACGCGGAAGAGCATTTAGTCAAGGCGCAGCTGGTATTCAAGATCGACACCATCCTAAAAGCTCGCGGCCTTAAACAGGTGGAAGCCGCCGGCTTGTTCGGAGTCCGCCAGCCCGATGTATCGAAGATGCTGCGCGGTGAGTTCCGGCAGTTTTCCGTGGAACGCCTTCTGCGCTTCCTGGTGGCGCTCGACCAGGATGTGGAGATTGTCGTGAAGCCGCACCGTGATAGACACAACGCCCCGGCGCTGCAAGTTTTCTGAAAGAGACTCTCCGGAGAAACCTGCGCGACCCACCGCGATCGGGAAGGGCATAACTTCCCGTCGTGCCGCCAAGCGCTACTTAGACCGACCGGCTTCAGTCGCTCGGGGGAATCCACTGCCAGTTGAGCGATGTCATTCTGAACCGGGCGCCAAGCGCGCGAGAGCCCGGTTGTCCTGCCGCCGGCCCTCCGGTCACCTGTGGATCTAACCCAATTCCCGTAATGGAACCCTCCTAGTGTGGTACACTCGACATACCACGTTGTGGCATTTCCCGATTGCGAGGCAGGCTCAGGCTTGACCGGCGTTGGGAGATGTTAGCAGCGAAATTGCCGAAGGCTCGACCACTATCGAGACCAAGGAGAAGGTTATGGCCCGTAAAACTGCAGATGTGTCCACTCCTGCGCCTGTCCAACTGGGCGAGAACCCCGTCAACGCTTACCAAGCAAGAGTCTATGCTCAAGAGTCCTCACCGAGTAGTGTCGCGGTCTGTTTGGAACTTACCGAAAACGCTCGTGACAACGCAACAGAGGTTACCCTTACCATTGACGTCGCTAGCTCCAAACTCGAGGAGGGAATCACCGTCTTAGTTCCGAAGAGAATAATCTGTGAGGACAATGGCGGCGGACTAAACCACTCCGAGTTTCTGAACCGCTTTTGCGGCGCTTTTTCGGATTCTGAGGTCCACCAAGAAGTTGATCGTGCGGGGCGGAACGGGGTGGGTACCAAAACGTACACTTCGATCGCTGATCGCGTGATCGTCACAACCACAACCGCCCGACCCACAGAAGGGCTCAATCTTCACCGGGAGCAGTTATCTTCAACACTTCCGAAGGGCATTCCCCTGCCAAACGACGGCGATTCCGACACCATTTGGCGCGTTTACGAGTATCGATTGCACTCTCGAGGAGCCCTGCCTCACGTGTGGAGTTCCGCGGCCCCCATGGAAATGGGAACACGTGTCGAGTTGACCGACATACGACAGGGCACCAAGATACCTTTCGAAGTCCTACTAGAGCGTCTTTCCTATGCACGCGAATGGCTGCAGAACAGCTCGCATACATTTGTGTTGCAGCTGGCCGGCAATGTGCCTCAGGGACTGCTGAGCAATCGTCGCATCGACCTGCGCCCATGGTCGCCACCAATGAAGAACTGGCTGGTCGAAGCAAAGGGTGTTTCGACCCAAGAGCTGAAGCTCTTTGATCCGACATCTCAGGAGACTGAGCTAATCAAACCCGCCGAAGGACTCGCCGAGGCGATAGAGTTCGATTTCAGAGTGGTTGGCCGAAACAACGATGGTCAAATGCAGAATCTCGAGCGTCCTGCATTGCTCCTCGAAATTTGCGGGGCACTTCCATACCCTCCGAACCTCGGGGCAGGCCAGAGCGCTCGAACCCTCCCGCTCCTCACATTTCTCGGCCTGGAACACGCTTCATCGATTGGAGCCTTTTGCAACGCCGTTTGCGGATATGCCCGGGTTAACTCTTTGGCTTTGAAGAAGGCTCTCCGGAACAACAAAACGACGCTAGCGTCCGGCCCTGACACTGAAGCCGTCGACACCCTCCGCACTTACCTACACTCGATATTTCGCGTTCTCCATCGGGCTTGGTATAACGCGACGCGTTCCAGCCAAGACGAGGCCTCGAGAGACGCAATACGCGAGGCAGAGACAGAAGTAAACCTCGCTCTGAAGGGAGCGCACCGCAATCCATTCGCCATGGGAGACATTAGCCGCGAACCTCAGTCGCCGAAGAAAAAGCTCACGCCGCCCCCAACCCGCCGACACAGATGGGAATGCGGAGAATGCGAAAGGCGATGGCTCGCGGATGCTAACTTCGTTCCCACGATTTGCGCAGAGGCAAATCCGACGAGTGGTTCAGGGGACGGATGTGGTTCGCGAAACATCGGATTAGCCAAGAATCAGCCCCGCGTCGGCGACTGCCGCATCAGTGTCGAGCAACTAGGCGACCCGAAAGTTCCCGCATCGTTCCAATTTGAACGCGCGGGTGACGATCTGGACTTACCTATTGTGCGAGTGAACCTCGCGAGCCCGCGTTACATCGAGCTACGCGGGACCGGCTCAATGTCCGGGCAAGCGCAGAAGAGATTGAAGCAGTTTCTAGTGGATGTCTCGCTCGTCGCAATTGCCGAGTACAATGCCGAAACAAAGAATAGCGCTTTCTCGCAGGAGCTGGGAGAACTCTACTATAGTAGGATGCTTCGCTCTGTTGGTATCAAGCAGTACGAAAGTCAACTGACGAAACTGCTTGAGACCACTGACGGCGCAATCGAGGAAGCAATGTTGACGAACGCGTAGCAGCTAGGCTCGGAACTTGACATCTCCACATGTAGAAACAAAAAGGCCACGGCTTCCGCCGTGGCCTTTTCCACGCCCGCGTCAATCCGTGGCAGAAAAGTTCTAGTGCCTTCACCCACTCGGCCCGCCGCGTCCACGAGGAAAAACCGGAAGGAAAACCGGGACGGAAAAACCGGTGAGAGGAGAAACCCAGAACGAAAATCCGCGGTCACACTGGACGTTCTCCCCCAGTTCTTCAAAGATGACCGACGCCCCGGAAGTACATAGGTCAAGGAGTAGGGAGCCGTGACCACGCGCCAACGCGTCAATCGTTAACCCAGGGTTCACACTCAACTCGGACGAGCCGCAGTCCAGATCTTTGCCGCCAATGATCGCATCAACCAGATTCTTATCGAGCGTCTTAACCCTGCCGCCTGGGACCCTAAACGATTCTGCGGAGCTTGCTCCGCCGCCCACTGTCCTCACCCACTTCCACGGGACTTCGCCGATACAAAGAGCAGCCCCACGGCGACCACAAATGTCATGGTTTCAATCAGCAGCGCATAAGTAGTCAGCCGTTTCGCTCGGTCGAATCGTGCGAGTAGGCGGATGACCACGAGGCCGATCAGCACAAATGGCATGTTCACAAGGCGAAAGAGACAGAGCTCGCCCAGGAGCATGGGCGACTGGTTCACTGCGGGCACAGTGAGCAGCGCCAGGCAAATTGGCGCCGTCAGGCTAAGGCCGAGCATGACTTTCGCATATCGGGTATAGAGTGTCTCGGATCTGCGAATAACCAGTCCTAGAAAGACAGTTGGGATCAGCAAGAGAACGCCGATAAATAGCTCGAGTAGCAGGTCCCCACCGGCGTACATGCCCCCGGATGCCATCACGTCTTGGGGGTGGTTAACGTACTGCAAGTGGCGCTCGAAGAGCAGGAAGCCTGCAGCGCCTAGAGCTGCCGCGAAGGTTGCGGCCACACAACCCAGCTGCACCCGCCAGGGGATTGGCTTCATGCACGGATTGTATTATCGGCTGAGGACAAGCGCTGCAAAAGAACAGCAGATTCCTCGGACGTTCTCGCCTACGGCTGCGAACGGCTCGGAATGACAAGTCTTTTCGACGGTCAGAACTTGCCTACGTCACCTGAAGAAAAAGGCGCGATTGCTCGCCCCCTGAATTCAGTCATGTGTTTCTGCGCGACTCTGTGTCTGTATAGACGAAAGCCGTTAGTTCCCGGGTCGCAACCGGCCGCAGGAAGTGTCTGTTGACTAGTGTATACAGTAGCGATACGCTATACGCAGGTGATCAACAGCTTTCGGCATCGCGGTTTGGAGAAGTTCTTCCGGACGGGATCGAAAGCGGGAATCCAGCCAAAGCACGCAGCCCGACTGAGGCTTCAATTGTTCGCCTTAGACAATGCGAAGTCAGCGTCCGACATGAATGCTTCGGGCTGGAAGCTGCACCAGCTTGCGGGCACGCTGGCAGGTCATTGGGCGGTGAGCGTCAGCGGAAATTGGCGGTTGACTTTCAGTTTTGAGGGCGAAGACGCCGCGCTCGTGGACTATCAGGATTATCACTAGGAGATTGCTATGAGGATGCACAATCCACCACACCCGGGCTTAGTGCTTCGTGAATATTTGGCCGACACTCCGGTTTCCGTTGCCGCCAATCATCTACATGTCACGCGAGTGACTCTCTCGCGTGTACTGAACGGCAAAGCAGGAATCTCGGCTGGCATGGCATTGCGATTGGCCGCCGCCCTGGGAACTTCACCAGAATTGTGGCTGAATATGCAGTCGCAATACGAACTATGGCAGGCCAGCCGCCGTAAGCAGCCGAAAGTACAACGATTCAACTATGCGCCGGCCTCGCAAAGCGCAGGCTAGACAGCCGCCAAATGCAGACTACCAAATAAGGAACTTGCCAACGGGGAGGATTCTAATAAAAAGGGCGCGATTGCTCGCGCCCTGAAAGATTCTGCGGAGCTTCGCTCCGCCGGGCGGGTGAGGACACCCGCCCCTACGTGAGTCTAGTCAGTCCCTAACCCCATCCAGAAATGCCCGCAATTTCCGCGAGCGTGATGGATGCCGTAGTTTCCGCAGCGCCTTGGCCTCGATCTGGCGGATACGTTCGCGAGTCACGGCGAAGGACTGGCCTACTTCCTCCAGCGTGTGCTCGCTGCCGTCTTCCAGCCCGAAGCGCATTTTGATGACTTTCTCCTCACGCGGGGTGAGCGTGCGCAGGACCTGCGAGGTCTGGTCTTTCAAGTTGACGTTGATGACGGCCTCGGCAGGCGAGACTACGCCGCGGTCTTCGATGAAGTCGCCAAGATGCGAATCTTCCTCTTCTCCAATCGGAGTTTCGAGGGAGATCGGCTCCTGCGCGATCTTGAGCACTTTGCGGACTTTGGCTACCGGAATATCCATCCGCTTGGCGATTTCTTCCGAGGTCGGCTCGCGTCCCAGTTCCTGAACCAGCTGCCGCGAGGTGCGGATCAGCTTGTTGATGGTCTCGATCATGTGGACCGGGATACGAATCGTACGCGCCTGATCAGCAATTGCACGAGTAATCGCCTGCCGAATCCACCACGTGGCATAAGTGGAGAACTTATACCCACGGCGGTACTCGAATTTGTCCACCGCCTTCATCAGGCCGATGTTGCCTTCCTGAATCAGGTCGAGGAATTGCAGGCCGCGGTTGGTGTATTTCTTGGCGATGGAGACCACCAATCGCAGGTTAGCTTCGATCAACTCACGCTTGGCCTGCTCGGCGTCCATGTCGCCCTGGATGATCTCGCGCTGAGTGCGCTTGAGCTCCTGGAACGACACGTCCGCTTCGCGTTCGAGCTTTTCGAGCTCGCTGCGGACGGCGCGAGCCTGACGGCGGTATTCCTTGCGCTGGTCTTCGCTGCGGGTCGCTTCGGCTTTCTTCTCCAGGTTATTGGACTGGCGATCAAGCGAACGCATGCCGTCGACCGTCTTATTGACGCGGTCGATCAGCCGCTTGCGCTCGTTGTTGGTAAAGCCGAGATTGCGGACGCACAGCGAGACCCGGACGATCGCCCGCGACAGCGACATCTTGTAGCGGCGATAGTCCTTGGGACGCTTCTTCTGGGAAACAGCTTCAAACTTCTCGCGAATCTGGCCCGCCTTCTTATAGGCTTTTGCCAGGTCGTCGATCTTGCCGGTGAATTCCTTCAGGCGGTTCTGAAGAATTTCATCGGTGATCTCTTCTTCGTCAAAGGTGACTACTTCTTTGATCGAACGAACGCTTTTCTTCAGGTCTTCCCCCAAAGCCAGCAGTTCGTTGATCACGATGGGCGATCGAGACAGAGCCTTCAAAACGCGGATCTGGCCGCGCTCGATGCGCTTGGCGATTTCCACCTCGCCCTCGCGGGTAAGAAGTGGAACGGTACCCATCTCGCGCAGATACATGCGGACGGGGTCGTTGGTTTTTTCCAGCGCGCCGGGAGTCAGATCGAGTTCGACATCCTCGCCGGCTTCTTCTTCCTCGAATTTTTTATCGAGTGCGGAGGAGGGAAGTTTCGGTCCCTCGAGCACGTCGATGCCTTGCGTGCCGATAGTCGTCAGCAGATCGTCGAGGTCTTCGGGAGAGTGCACATCGTGCGGGATGAGGTCATTGACCTGATCATAGGTCAGATATCCCTTCTCCTTCCCTGCGTCGATCAGCTTTTTGATATCGTCGTACTTGTCGTCTAGAGCCAAGACGGATTACCCTCGCATCGTCCCCGGGAGGACGTCGGAACGTTGTTTAAGGCGGTGGGAATTGGCGAAGTTGCGGAGCCGCGCACTCTCTGCGCCAGCACAAACTTTCAGAGTATAGCATGAAAGTAGTTGCTCAGTCATCGGGAAACGGCCCGATCGCGGTGCAGTCCTCACTATGTTCCTACCGGCTAATAACTTAGATGGCATAGCCGCGTGATTAGTTTCAGGGCTGTTCAGCCTATCTTCCTCTTGTCGCCATAGCCAAAAGGATCGTTTTTCCCTGTGTTTTCGGCCAAACCGGGGTCCATTAAGGCCTTTTTTAGCCGTACTTTTTCCTGCGACAGACCTTGAATGCGCTTTGGGTCGCGGCAGGCCTGCAACTCACGCTGTACATGCTCAAGCTTGCGTCTGAGTTGGATGCGCTTCAGCGCGCGGACGGCCCCTTCCAGCCGTTCGGGAGTAAGTTCCTCGTCGTCCTTCATCAGGATGGACGCCAGCAGATTGCGGTCGGAGTCGGAAATGGCAAGATCCATGACATCCGTATCGGGCGGAGCGTTCAGTAGGGCTTCCATGAGGGATTCTGTGGCCAAGCCGACGTGCAGGCCGTCGTCTTTAAGCGCGAACTGGGCCTGGCGTGCCGGATCGAACTCCTCTTCGGCTCCTTCACGTGAAGAAAAACGGTTGTCGGAAGACTGCATCTCGGTGGCGGAGGCCAAGGCCCGGATAAGGATCTTCTCGGCATCGGTGACCTGCGTTTCGACGGGCGCTTTCAGTGTCGCGCTGGAACGATTGGTTGCGGCGTGCTTGAGTTCCTGGCGTAGCACTGCGGAATCGATTCCCAGTTTCTGGGCAATCTCCTGCGCCAATTCGTCGCGCACGATGCGACTGGGGACGCGCTGTATATGTGGCAGCAGATAATTCACGGCTTTCAGCTTGGCTTCGCCGCTGCGGACGGGGAACTGGCTGCGCGCACGCTCGATCAGGTAGTTGAAGTAGCTCTGCGATTGCCGGAGGGCGGTCTCGTAAGCGTCTTTTCCTTTACGGCGGATAAACAGGTCGGGATCGAATCCGGCCTCAAGCGTAAGCACCTTAATGTGGAATTCCTCCTGCACCAGCAATCCCAAGGTTCGTTCGGTGGCCTTGGCGCCGGCAGTGTCAGGATCGAAGTTCACAACTACATTCTTGCTGAAGCGGCCGAGCAGCTTGGCTTGGACTTCGGTGAAGGCGGTCCCGGAGCTGGCGATCACGTTGCGAAAGCCAGCGGCAAAGACGGAAATGCAGTCCATCTGGCCTTCGACCAAAATCGCGTAATCGAGCTTGCGAATGGCTTCCTTCGCCTGGTCGAGATTGAAAAGCACGCGGGATTTCGAATAGATGGCCGTTTCCGGTGAGTTCAGGTACTTCGGCCCAGCTTTTTCGTCGGTGGAGAGGGTGCGTCCGGTGAAGGCGATGATGCGGCCGGAATCATTGGTGATGGGGAACATCACACGATTACGGAACTTGGAGTAGATCGCTTCTAGCTTCTGGCTGCTAGCTGCTGGCTTTGAGCTCTCAGCTTTCAGCTCTCGGCTCTCAGCATTCGACTCTTGCCTGTGAGCATTTACTTCCCCAGGTTTGTCATCCTGAGCGGAGCGGAGGACCTGCTGTTCCTCGGCACCACTGGTCTTGTCATCCCGAGCGAGGGCAGTAGCCCGAGTCGAGGGACCTTGCGCCCCCTGCTTCCATGAGAACAATCCGCTCTCCCGCAGCAGTTCTTCGCCGAACTCACGACGCAAGGCATCGCGCAGCAGGAATCCCGAGTCAGGCGCATAACCGATGCGGAAGGCCCGAATCGTTTCTTCATTCAAGCCGCGGCCAGCCAGGTATTGGCGGGCGTGAGCACCGTCGGGTCGTCTGAGACACTCCTGGAAGAACGTGCAGGCGCATTCGTGAATCTCGAGGAGTACGGTACGAAGTTTGGCATCGGCCGCCTCATGCGGGCTGCTGAAGCTGGCCTTTGGAATCGGAATGCCCAGCTTCTGGGCGACCAGGCGAACAGATTCAGGAAAGGTGATGTTCTCGACATCTTTAACAAAGCTGAAAACATCGCCCGATCTTCCGCAGCCAAAGCAATGAAAGAATTGCCGCGTAGCATGAACCGAAAAAGAGGGTGTCTTCTCACTATGAAAAGGACACAGCCCGGAGTAGTTCTGCGCTCCCGCCTTTTTCAGCTTGACGTAGTCCCCGACGACACGAACGATGTCGGCCTGCTGCTTGACGGCGTACGCGAAATCGCCGGGATTGGCCATGGGCGGAGAGAGTCCTTGGGAATTGTGAGGCAGAGAATCGCTTAGGGGAATATAGCAAGGCCAGAAGGTCATTGGAAAAACTGTGGATATTGAGGGATAGGCGTGGAGCAGGGAGGAAAAAGAGGCATCTTGTTGGTGGCGACCTTCTTTCCCGGCCCGGAGCAACGGACTTGGCTGCTGCTCGAGAAGCCGCATCTGTGTCTCCGCCGGGGTTCGTTTGAACTCCAAGAAAGCACGGACGCCCCAAACAGCATCATAAGTATCCGATAGGAGGTCTGCCATGGCCGACGCACCGCGAATCACGGCTGAAGACTTGAGAAAACGCATGGAGGCCGGCGAAGACTTCACCTTTCTTGACACCCGCAATCCGCAAGCCTGGGCTCAATCGGACGTCAAGGTGCCGGAAGCCATCCGCTTTCCCATGGACAAGATCGAAGAAAATCTTTCCACCATCCCCAAAGACAAACCGATTGTGACTTACTGCACTTGACCCGGCGAAGGCTCAAGCGCCAGTTTGGCGCAAAAACTCCAGCAGCGCGGATATCAGAATGTCTGGGCACTCAAAGGCGGACTTGACGCTTATCAGAAGGCCGGTATGCCTCTCGACACGAAGCCCAAGGCTGCATGATCTGAGGTAGCTGTTCCCACTCGACCTGATGGGGACCAAAGGTTGCTGCCGAGTCCTCGGGTTGCGAACCCACTACCAAACGGCAAGCAAGTGGGGACGAGTCTCCGCTCATAATGGTGCCACAACGGATTCTGAGCGGCTACCCTTGGTGGCCTTGACAAATCACGGCAACTGGATGTAAACCACTGCCGTCTAGTTCGCCTCGGCAAATGGATGCCAAGGAGCACCCGGAATTCGGTTCAATCCTCGCCGAGGAGTGCTCAGGCTCGCTGTAACCCAACACCCCTAAGGCCCAAGTCCAGATCGTTAAAGTCCAGAAAGGAGCTTCATATGAAGAACACTCTTCTCTGCAAGATCGTCAACTTGGCTGTCGCCGGCGTTGTATTGCTGTCCGCCACGTCGGCGCTGGCAGGCTCGGACGCTTTCAACCGTCCGAAACTCGGAAACACCTGGGTTGTAACCGCCGGGAGCCTCTCCATCGCGAACCACGAAATGGTTGGCACATCCCTGTCGCTCGGCTACCTAACTGCTTCGCGCAACGACAAGGCTGCCTCTGCCGTTGTGTTCCTGGGTGGTACTGACCTCGAATACGGCGCCGTCGCGGTCGGCAACATAGCCGCAGGCAACAACGCGTTTGTGAAGATCCAAGAACAGGACGGTACCGGGATGTTCGAATACGGCGCCTTCTATACCGGCAATAACGTCCCCGGTTTTTTCTTCATGCTCGCGAACCCCGTGCCCAGCCCGGCCATCTTGGATGTGTCTTTCTGCGGCACTACCACCGCGACGATGAGGATCACGAGTGCGGCCGGCGTGCAGACCTACACCTATGACTACGGTACTACGTTCGGCCCTGGCGCCGGCCTCGGAACGTATGGTTCGATCGGGCTTGATAACTTTGTCGGATTCCAGAGCGGCGGGCAAGATACTGCGGGTGCAATTCCCGCCACTAAGATGCCGCCTGCCACGGACTCGTCGCTTGTGCCGTAAGTGGCATCTTAGGCGCCGCCATTTCGGGGGAGACTGTCGTATTCTCCTGACCCGTTACCGTAGCCGCGCAGAATCGCCAGTCAGTGGAATGAAAGGAATTAGTTCGGTGTCCGCAGCAACCCGTGCTCGATGCTCGTGCTGTCGACATATTCCCCCACAATCGAACCAGCCTTGTTGATTCCATAGGTGTAGACCAGGTCGCTGGCAGGTATATTCGGATCGCTCAGCAGCAGGTAATTGCCATTAAAGTACGACAGACCGCGGGCATGGGTTTGGTCGGAAACGTATCCCACCACTCGCCCGAAATCATTGATCGCATAAGCCTGCGTGCGGCTGTGCGGCACAGGTGCCCGCAGAATGGTAGTCACCCCGCCGCTGATAAGGAATCCGGAAGGCTGATTTTGCGGCCCGGTAGTAATGATTCCGACGATGTCACCGTTGTTGTTGATGCCGCGAGCAAAAGTAGAAGTGCCGGGTGAAACGTCGATGGTTGTGAACGTCGTACCGCTCAGCTCGAAGCCATGCGTAATGAAACTGGCGTCCTCGTAGAATCCAACGATCTGTCCGGCATTGTTGATACCGTAACACCAGGTATTGATCGCGCCGGGAAAATCAATGGTGGTGTAGGTCGAACTCTGGAGCAGGAAGCCCTGATTCGTTTGATTGTCATTGCTGAAGCTGCCTACGATCGCATCGCTGTCGTTGATTGCGTAGGCCTCTGTAAAGACTGTTCCAGGAGGATCTACGGTCGTGAATACCCCACCCTTGTCAACAAAACCATGAATTGTGAAGGATCCGGAATTCAGGTATGAACCCACGATATCGCCGTTGTTGTTGATACCCGAAAGAAGGGTCGTGCTGGCGCCGGGAAAATCGATTTCGGTCCACGTCACGGCATGCAGGCTGGAAGCACAGAGGCAGATAGCAGCCAATATCAGAGTAGGGCGGAACGTCTTCATGATGTACACCATCCAGGAGGCACATTTTGGTACGGCCCCCGGCCTCAGTCAAGCTGCATCGCTTTGCACTCTTGCCCTGAATCGAACGGATTTGTGGGTCAGTGAAGAGTCGGCACAAAATTACCTACATTCCCAACTGTTGAAATATGTATGGTCCGCTGCCCGAGTGCAAGAAGAATTCGATGGAACGAGAAGCAGTCTGCGAAAATGTATCCGGCCTCAAGTGGAGAATGGTCTCCGGGCGCATGATGATGATCCGCGCGTGCCCGTCCTTGTTAATCGCCGCGGTCATGAAAGACCCGTGTTTCAACGCAGGTTCTCGGGCCCGCCATTTGACTGTGTGCGGGAGCAGATTGCCATTTCCGACTCGCATCGCGAAGATCCATGCTCTCAACAATAGAACCCGCAGAGCCGAGCCAGCGGGTTCTGCGCGAGAAGATCGTGAACTGCTAACGCTTGAACTTGCGGTGCAGCATGCCTGCGATCCCCAGCAGTCCAGTTCCAAGCAATCCGAGAGTGCCGGGTTCAGGCACAACTTCGATGTTGCTGTTTCCGCTGGCAAGCATGACCGAGCCGTTAAAGAATCCTTTGCCGGTATTGACCGTCAGTGGCACGGTCACACCGTTGGTGGTTACGCCTTGCAGCGAACCTGTGACCACGCCCGTCAAGGTGTAGTTGTGGGTGCCGTCAGG
>Ga0070697_100000177_pt1 | contig 52281 bp, 44 predicted proteins | sample KBSK1501metaG_FD_65475 | JGI IMG/M metagenome (GOLD analysis project Ga0070697, IMG submission 65475) | Corn, switchgrass and miscanthus rhizosphere microbial communities from Kellogg Biological Station, Michigan, USA - KBS K1-50-1 metaG | ecosystem: Host-associated > Plants > Roots >... | reverse complement strand
TCGCATTGTGAAACGAGAGCGCGATTGCCCTCGCCACAGCGCGCGGGTCAGTCCTGAGGGTTACGAGAAACTCACCATGAAACTTGCGTGCCTGGTACTTTTTTTTGCATGGCCGTCTCCGCTTTCGCCGCCAGCGGCAAGACTGTTTCCTACAAGAGCGGCGATGAAACCGTGCAGGGGATCCTGTACGCTCCCGAGGGTAAAGGCCCTCTTCCGGCGCTGCTGGTCATCCACGAATATTGGGGACTGAATGATTGGGTCAAGGAGCAAGCCGCGAAGCTGGCCGACCGAGGTTACGCGACGCTGGCGATTGATCTCTATCGGGGAAAAGTTGCCACTACCCCCGACGAAGCCCATGAAATCATGGGCGGCGTTCGGGAAGACCGCGCGGCTCGCGATCTGCACGCCGCGGTGGAGTTCCTAAAAATCGCTGTCGAACGTGAAGAAAGACCGTATCGGCTCTATTGGTTGGTGCATGGGCGGCCGGATACTCGCTCCAGGTGGCGCTGCAGGAGCCCACCTTGGCCGCAGCCGTGATCAACTACGGGCAGCTCGCCGCCCATGCGGATTCGCTGAAGAAGATTAACGCTGCAGTACTGGGCATCTTCGGCGGCCAGGATCGCGGCATCCCAGTGGACGACGTAAAACAATTTGAGCAGACGCTGAAACAGCAAGGCAACAAAGTCGATATTGTGATTTACCCCGACGCCGGACACGCCTTCGAGAATCCCAACAACAAGAGGGGCTATCGCGCGGATGACGCCGCCGACGCCTGGAAGCACACGACCAGATTCCTAGCCAGCACACTAAAACGGTGATTGCTCTCAACTTTAAAAATAATGGATTGTGAGCGATTGATGATTAACCATTGACTGCAAAGCCGTTGTAACTGCACATCCACGAGGCAAAGTCCGCGCTGCTACTCCATCACCACCTTTGGTGCAACGAAATTCCTCTTGCCAGAAGGTACTACTCTGGTTACTATGCACGTCATCATTGGGGGCTTGTTTTGGTTGCTTTCTCTATGAACATCGGCGAGACCATCCGGAACTACCGGCTGCAAAGAGGCATGTCCCAGGGCGATATCGAAAAACGCACTGGACTTCTGCGTTGCTACCTCTCGCGGGTGGAAAACGGGCATACCATCCCGTCGCTCGACACGCTGGCCAAAATTGCCGGCGCCATGGAAATCGCGCTTTCGCAGTTCTTCTCCGAGTCGGGACACACCAACGGCTCGAAAAATCTGCCCCAACTCTCCGACGATGAAGTCCGCTTCCTGAGCCAGATCCGCCGCTACTCCGTCAGTCTCAATGACAGCGACCGCAAGCTGGTGCTGGCCATGGTCAAGAAAATGGCGGCGAAGTAAGCTCTCAGGTCAACCTCTCGATACAAGCTTGTGCCGTCAAGTACAGTTGGGAGCGCAAACCTTAGGCTTTGCCGAGGGCTGAAAGCTGACGGCTGTATTTGGGTACTTTCGTTCCATCCCTCTCGTGGCCTACGGGAATCTCGTCGACCGGGCCGGCGACCCCTACACTGTGGGCTGGAGATCCCCGGGTGACCATTGACGAAGAATTGAGCGCACTGGATTCGCATCTGCGCCGGCTGAAGATCGAGTATGAGATTTATTTCAGCAACCCAGCCAAGAGACCTCCTACCGATGTTGAGTGGAAGGTGCTGTCCCTGCTGCGCAAATTCAGTGACGGCGGCCGCATGAGTTTTTCGCAGCGTTTCCGTTACAACGAGATCGCGCAACGCTATGCCATCTATAGCGATCTATGGCGGAAGAAGAACCGCATCCGCGAAGAAGGCTACCGCCGCCCACAAGATGCAATTCTCTCCGTCCAGGGAGTGCGTCCGGAAGAGCGTGAACCGGAACACAAAGTCTACGGCATTGGGCATCTGGCGGCGGCCGCCGGGACCACGGCAGCTGCAGAAGCAGGCATCGCGACGGCAGGCGCCCCCACCCCGGCCACCGTGCCCCCTCTCTCCGCACCCCAGGAAAGATCCTTCAGCGTGCAGTGTGGCGATGCGCGCGCGGAACGCGATCAGGTGCGAAGGCTCTACCAGGCCCTCACCGAAGCCAAGAAGAAATCGGGAGAAGCCGTCTCCGGCAACCTCGACAGTTTTTCTTCCTTCGTGCAGAAGAAAACCGATCAGATCCGCAAACAATACGGCTGCGAAGCGGTCGAATACACGGTCGAGATGCAGAACGGCCAGGTAAAACTGAAGGCAAAAGCGAAGACTTAGTCGTCGGTCGTCAGTGGTCAGCTGTTCCCCCTCCGCCTCTTCATCGTTGACGGCCGATCCGAAAGCCGTGTCTACTCAATTCGCACCGAACTCCCGTCGAAAAGGACTTTCCGCAGCCGGGCTTTTGCCTTTCCTGGCCTACGACTGAAGACTGACGACTGACGACTGCTTACTGATAGAATTTCCCTGCCTTTCCCAGGCACATTCCGTTCCCATCGAGGTCCGCCATGTCCGCGACCCACACGAAGATACAGCGTGCCATCCTCAGCGTGACCGACAAGACGGGACTGGTGGAGTTCGCCCACAGGCTCGCCGGCCTGGGCGTGGAACTGATCTCCACCGGCGGCACCTCCAAACTGTTGCGCGACTCCGGTGTCCGGGTAAAGGACATTTCCGAACTCACCGGTTTCCCCGAGATGCTCGATGGGCGGGTAAAGACACTCCACCCCAAGGTGCACGGAGGCATCCTGCACCGGCGGGAGAGTCCCTCGCACCGCAGCGCCGTAGCCGAGCACGGCATCGAACCGATCGACATGGTCGTGGTCAATCTTTATGCCTTCGAAAAGACTGCCGCCAAAGCAGGCGTGCCCTTTGAAGATCTGATCGAAAACATCGATATTGGTGGACCATCGATGATCCGTTCCGCCGCCAAAAATTTCCAGGACGTGGCGGTAGTGACTTCGCCCGGCGATTACAACGCGATTGCGGAAGAGATGACAAAGTCGGGCGGAGAACTCTCCGCCGCCACCAAGTGGCGCCTAGCGCAAAAGGCATTCGCGACCACCGCAGCTTACGATTCAGCTATCGCCTCCACGCTCGAGCGCGTCAGTGCCAATGGCCGCTTCGAGCTCCATCCCGAAGTGGGCTTCGCGCAAAACCTGCGCCTGTCTTTCCACAAGGTGATGGATCTGCGCTACGGCGAGAATCCACACCAGAAGGCTGCCATGTACACCGACGGCTCGGGCAGCGGGGTAGCCAATGGCAGGCAAATTCAGGGCAAAGAACTTTCCTATAACAATATCGTCGACTTGCAAGCGGCCTGGGACCTGGCTCAGGAATTCGACGAGACGGCTTGCGCGATCATCAAGCACACCAATCCTTGCGGCACCGCAACCGGCAAAACGCTCGGGGATGCTTACAAGAAAGCTCTGGAATGCGACCCGGTCTCAGCTTTCGGCGGTGTGATCGGTGTGAACCGCGTCGTGGATGGCGATGCCGCGGAAGAAATGGCCAAACTTTTTCTCGAGGTCATTGCCGCGCCCGGGTTCGACGCGGCGGCCACGGCCAAGTTTGCTGGCAAGAAGAGCCTGCGCCTCGTCGAAATCAGCACCGCTCCGCAAAAGTGGGTGCTCAAAAACGTCTCCGGTGGGATTCTGGTACAGGACACCGATGTGCGTCCGCTTCAGGAAGGCGATCTCAAGGTGGTAACCAAGCGCCAGCCGACATCCGAGGAGAAACAGGCGTTGTTGTTTGCCTGGAAAGTGGCCAAACACGTCAAGTCGAATGCAATTCTTTATGCCCGGGATGGGCAAACCGTCGGCGTCGGCGCCGGACAAATGAGCCGCGTGGATTCCTGCAAGATCGGCGCTATGAAGGCGGTTCTGCCGCTGAAGGGCACGGTGGCCGCCTCCGACGCATTCTTCCCCTTCCCGGACGGAGTAGAGGAAATCGCTAAAGTGGGCGCAACCGCCATTATCCAACCGGGAGGATCCGTTCGCGACCAGGAGGTAGTCGAAGCCGCTGACCGGCTAGGGCTGGCCATGATCTTCACCGGAGTGAGGCACTTCCGGCACTAGGGTTTTCGAATTGTCGGATTGCAGAATTGTCGAATTTACGTCGCAAGCAACAGTTCTTTACAATCCGTCAATTCCAAAATCTTGCGATCGTCGATTCTAATAGTCCCTGTACTTCTGATCGTTGATTTCCCCGGTTCCGCAGCAGCCTTTTTCGCCACCCCTCGCCACCGCGGTTTACAATCATAAGAAGCACCCGCCAGCAGCGGTTCGGCATCCAATCGCTATGGTTCAGGGAAGCCGAAGGTTATCGATGAAAAGTATCTACTGCACCCTTATTTTGCTGCTGGCTACCACTGTTTCCTCCGTCGCGCAAGCGCCGGCGTCGGACTCCAAACCGGCAACCGCGCCTGCACCCCGCAAACTGGACAAGGCCGCGGCCTATTACCACTACACCCTGGCGCACATGTACGAGGAGCAGATAGCGATGTACGGTCGCAGTGAGCTGGCCAACAAAGCTATCGAGGAATACCGGCTGGCCATCGATGCCGATCCCACCTCCGAATATCTGACTTCCGCGCTGGCCGAACTCTATGCCAAGACCGGCCGCATCCGCGACGCAGTGATGGAGGCCCAGGACATCCTCAAGCGCGATCCGAACAACCTGGAAGCGCACAAGTTGCTGGGCCGCATTTACTTGCGCTCGCTGGGCGACATTCAGGCCGGACAAGGCTCCCAGAACGTTCTCAAACTGGCCATTGAGCAGTACGAGCAGATTATCAAGATCGAACCCGACAATGTAGACGATCACCTTCTGCTTGGCCGTCTGTATCGCCTGAATAACGATCTGCAAAAGGCTGAAGGCGAGTTCAAGACCGCAGTCAAGCTGGATTCGAATTCCGAAGAGGCAGTAACCACGCTGGCCTATCTTTACAACGAAGAAGGCGACACCTCACGGGCCGGGGAGGTCCTCAGTTCCATCCCGGACGCGGCCCGCTCCGCCAAGCTCTACTCGGCGCTAGGTTACACCTACGAGCAGCAGAAGCAATATAAGAACGCCATCAATGCCTACCGTAAGGCGATTGAGCTCGATCGCGACAATTTGGACGCAATCCGCGGCCTGGCCCAGAACCTGATGAATGACGGCCAGACCGATGCCGCCCTCGAGCAGTACAAGATCATTGCGGATGCCAATCCCGAGGACGCACAAACTTACCTGCGCATGGCGGAAATTTACCGCAAGAGCGGGAAGTTCGACCTGGCGTTGGAGAGTCTGAAGAAGGCCGGGTCCATGGTCCAGGACTCGATCGAAGTGCCCTACAACATGGCTGCGGTGTATCAGGCGCAGGGGCGCTACGACGAAGGCATTCAAGTAATGCAGGATCTTCTCAAGAAGACCGAGAAGGCGGACAACGGCTACACGCAGGCCGAGAAAAACAACCGGTCCGTCTTTCTGGAGCGTTTGGGCACGATTTACCGGGACAATAACAACAATGCGCAGGCACTGGAGACGTTCCGGAAGATGGTGCTGTTAGGCGACGAGAATGCCGAACGCGGCTACCAGCAGATCATCGACACCTACCGTGAGGCCAAGCAGTGGCAACAGGCCACGGACACCGCCAAGGAAGCAGTACAGAAGCTGCCCAACAACCGCCCGCTAAAGATGGTGTACGCCGCCCAGCTCGCCGATATGGGCCAGCCCGATGCTGGATTGCAGCAGGTGAAATCGCTGCTGAAGGGTGCGTCCGAAGACCGGGATGTTTACATCACCCTGTCCCAGATGTACAGCCGGCTGAAGCGCTGGCCGGAAGCGGAGGACGCCCTCGACAAGGCGGAACCGCTCTCCAGCAAGGACGAAGATAAGCAATATATCTACTTCCTGCGCGGCTCGACTTACGAACGCCAGAAAAAATACGAGCCGGCGGAAGACATGTTCCGCAAGGTGTTGGCCGTGGATCCGCAAAACGCCACTGCCCTCAATTATCTTGGCTACATGCTGGCTGATCGCGGCGTCAAGCTGGACGAGGCCCTGGGTCTCATCAAAAAGGCGGTGGATCTCGATCCCTCCAACGGCGCTTATCTCGATTCGCTGGGCTGGGCCTACTTCAGATTGGGCAAGTATGAATCAGCCGAAGACACTCTGATCAAAGCGTCCCAGCGGATTGGCACCGATCCTACGGTGCAGGATCACCTAGGCGATCTCTACCAGAAGACGGGACGCCTCAAGCTGGCGGCGGCGCACTGGGAGCAGGCGCTGTCGGAGTGGAACAAGACCGTGGCCGCCGAAGTCGATCAGAATGATGTCGCCCGTGTGCAGAAGAAACTGGAATCCGCCAAGATGAAGCTGGCCAAAGAAGACTCCGAGCATAAGTAACCATTGCCCAGGACAGAACCCCCTAGGGACGGCCGCCCTCGGCCGTCCCGCCGAGCGCAGCTCGGCTTTCTTTTTGTTTCCCCCTGACCGATCCCGAAGCGTGAGATTGGACCATGAGACTGGAGCCTGAGAAATGAGTTTCGATGTGCTCATCCGGCGAGCCACGCAAGATGACGTCCCCGAAATTCTGCTCCACCGGCGCGGCATGTATGAGGACATGGACTACAACGACGGGGACGCCCTCTCCTCGATGTTGTCCACGTGTGCACCGTATCTGACCACAGCCCTCGCAAACGGCTCCTTCCAGAGCTGGCTGGGGCTGATAGGAGAACGCATCGTGGCGGGCGGGGCAATTCTGATCAACCCCTGGCCAAGCCATCCCTACGATCTGGAGTGCCGCCGAGCCACAATTCTCAACGTCTACGTGTACCCGCAGTTCCGGCGAAAGGGCATCGCCCGCCAGTTGATGAGAACCATGATCGACTGGTGCCAAAAAGAAGGCTTCGCCGCGGTCTATCTGCACGCCAGCAAAGACGGCAGGCCGCTCTATGAAGCGCTGGGCTTCGAGCCAACAAGCGAAATGCGGCTGAAGCTGAGAGAAACCAGCAGTTAGCACTCGTCGCCGGCATCCTGCCCACTGTTGGGAGGGCACCTTGCCCCCTCGGTGAGGGATGCCCGCCGGACACCCACAGGCACGGAGCCGGGCTTGCTGAGTACTTAGTGCTGAATGCTAACTGCTACCGCCACAATGCTAAACTTCCCACATGCTGGCCGACTACGCCGTGCGGGTGGAGCAATCCCGCGGACGCCGCGCTCCCGAGCCCCAGCATCCCTATCGCGATGATTTCCAGCGCGACCGCGACCGAGTCATCCACTCGCGCGCTTTTCGCCGCCTGGAAGCCAAAACCCAGGTTTTTACCCGCCGCTTTTCCGATCACTTCCGCAACCGCCTCACCCATACCATCGAAGTGGCCCAGATCGCCCGCACCATCGCCTCCCAGCTAGGTCTGAACGTGGATCTGGTCGAAGCTCTGGCCCTGGTGCACGACGTCGGGCACCCGCCCTTTGGACATGCCGGCGAAAAAGCGCTGGACGCCGTCATGCGCGAGCACGGCCTTCTCTTTGACCACAACCTGCACGCATTGCGCATCGTAGAAGACTTCGAGATGCGCTATGCTGCCTTTCGCGGGCTCAATCTTACTTTCGAGGTGCGCGAAGGCATCATCAAACACTCCCACGATTATTCTGCAAGCCAGTTCCCTGAGCTTGCGGAATATTTACTCGATCACCGTCCGCCTCTAGAGGCCCAGCTCATCGACCTCGCGGACGAGATCGCTTATGACACCGCCGATCTGGACGACGGCTATGAAGCCCGTCTGCTCACGCTCCCACAGATCCGCGGCGGCGTGCCGGTATTCGATCGCTTCTATTGCGAGGCCGAGCAGACCTATCCCAACGCCATCGAGAAGCTGAAGTTCAACGAGGCGCTCAAGCGGGTTCTCGACCGCATGGTTGGCGACTTGATCCGCAATCTGCAGAGCCAGATCAACGATGCCCGCATCCGCAACCTGAAAGATGTGCGCGCCTGCCCGCACCGGCTGGCTACGTTCAGCCCCGAGGTAGAAGAAGAAAGGCGAAGCACCAAGGAATTCCTCTACCGGAATCTCTATTTCAGCGCGGCTCTGGACTCGGAAAAGAACGACGCCGAGCGCGTCATCCGGCAACTATTTGAATTCTGGATGGCAAAACCGGAGAGCCTGCCGCAGACCTATTGGGAAAAGGCTGCGCAGGAACCGCTGCCGCGCGTGGTTTGCGACTACATCGCGGGAATGACGGACAATTTTATCTACGAGCAGCACGGAAAGTATTGCCGAAGAATCGATTGACCCGACCCCTCTGCGACAGTCATCCCTCTGCTTCCAAAAACTCCGTGTCCTCCGACACCTCTGTGGGACTCTCGAAGGAGAGTTTGTAGCCATCGGCGTCCGACAAGCCGGTGACCCACATCCCGTTCCCCACGAAGGGGTTCTTGGCCTGAATCCCCCGTGAGGTGACTTTGCGGTAGATCGCCAGGGCGTCTTCGCAGATGCAAGGAGATCGATACTCCCACTCCCACTTTCCCTTCAGGCACCCAGGAATCGTGGCCTTCCTTTCGGAACTCCTGCAGCATCAGACCAGCGCCACCGAGCTGAAGCCCGCACCAGCGGAGCTTACCCTCGTCCATCCATTTGTTGATCATCTTGAAGCCGAGCCCGTCGATGTAATAGCGAACGGACTCTTCCATGTTCGACACCATGAAAAACGGTACGGACTGCTTGACACTCGTTCCGGTCGTCGTCTCCGTTTCGAGGCTCATTGTTAGACTTCCCTCGTTCTGCACATCTCTCCGGCCACGGCAAGGTCTAGTTCTGCTCGAAGAATATTTGGGAGTACAGCCTCAAGTGGGGGAAGGTCGACGTGAGTATCATAGATTCCAGCGACCCGCGTACCCTTCCTGTCTACCGACCTTTCTACCGAGGGAAATGATTGGCTGCCTAAAGGCCGAGGCAGCCTCCGCACAGTAACGACGCGGAGCAGTCTTCATTTTTGCCACGTCACCCGATAGACCACGCCGGCCGAATCGTCGCTCACATACATCGCCCCGTCAGGCCCGACCACAAGCCCAACCGGTCTTCCCATCCACACACCCTTCTTGGTTTCTCCCGGACGGAGCCATCCGCTAATGAAATCTTCAGGCGGCCCCTGCGGCTCGCCCTTGTCGTTGAACTTGATGCGAACCACCTTGTATCCGGTGGGCACACTGCGGTTCCACGAACCGTGAAAAGTTACAAACAAACTTCCTCGATACTCCGCCGGAAACATGTTCCCGTCGTAGAAGAGCAATCCCAGCGGCGCCGAGTGCGCCTGCATCAACACCTTGGGCGCGACGGTTTTCGAGCAGTCGTAATCCTTGCTTTGGGAGCCATCCTGAATGCGGTCGCCATAGCAATACGGCCAGCCAAAATTGCCGCCGTTTGGGCCCAGGTCATTCACTTCCTCGGGTGGACGATCGTCGCCCATCCAATCACGGCCATTGTCGGTGGCCCAGATAGTGTTGGTTTTGGGATTGACCGTCAACCCGACTGCGTTCCGTAAACCCGAGGCGAAAAGGCGCTCTTCCCTACCGTCCTCGTTATACTCAGTCACCGCCGCGCGGCGCTTGTCATCTTCTACACAGACATTGCAACTCGAGCCCACCGCTACATACATTTTGCCGTTGGCGAAAACAATGGTCCTGGTAGAGTGGCCGCCACCGCTTCCCGGAAGGTCGCCAATTTTCTGCCCGTTGCTCGCCTGCAGTTGCGATTCATCCCAGTCATAACGCCGGACCGCGTTGATCTCCGCAACATAGAGCTTGCCATTATGAAAGGCTATGCCATGCGGTGCGTTCAATCCAGAGAGCACAGGGACGGTCGGCTCCGCATGCCCGGTGTGCTTGGGATCAGGAAAAGCCAGCACCGTGCCATCGCTCATGTCGGTCACCAGCAGCATGCCGCCTGGACTGAAAGTCATCTGGCGTGCGTGCGGTGCATCGGCAAAGACCGCAATATGGAAACCCGGCGGCAGCTTCAGTCGGGCCAGATCGATTTTTTCTGCGTGGCTGCAAGACAGCAGTAACAAAGGAAATAAGGCAGAAATCCAAGCTCGGACAAGACAGGCTCGTATAGGCCAGGCTCGCCTGGGAACTTTCAATCCTCGCATTGCGGTTTCGACGGATTGGTTGATTACCGCTGCTGTCGTAACTGGATTACCGCAATAGTTTGCAGTCATTTTCTGCAGTCACACACACGCAGTTTTTATATCAGATTTCGCCAAAATTACCCGGCGCCTGCACTTTTTCGGTCCCGACTGGAGGTCGGCGGCGTTACAATGTGTTGTCAGGCAATGACTTAGATTTCCCCTAGTTTTGGCATTCGACCTGTTATATACAAGCGCAGGCGTTGAGCAGTTCAGGACGCCGATATTTTTGGCTTAATGCTGGAGCGGAGCCCAGTGCTCCCCCAGTTGGAGGACTTAGATATGAAGAATCGCATCTTCGTAGCGCTGCTTCTGGCCGGTGTGCTGGCGATTCCCGCCCTAGCGCAGACCAGTTCCACAACTCAAGACCAACCCGCCGCTGCCGCTTCCGGTGCCAGCGGTAAACCCGCTTTGCAGCCTGATACTCATGAGGGTTTCTGGGGTAAGATCAATCCCTTTGCCCGCAAGAAATATGTGCAGCGCCAAACCGCTCCCATCCGCGATCGCGTCAACGAACTTGATGACCTGACATCATCGAACACCAAGGCGATCAAGGACACCGATTCGCGTGCCCAGCAAGGCATCACCCTGGCCTCCACCAAGGCCAACGAAGCCGATCAGCACGCGATTGACGCCGGCAACAAGGCGCAGATGGCGCAGCAGACTGCAACCCAGGCCAACACCCGCCTGACCACGGTCGAGCAGGTAGTCGGCAACATCGATCAGTACAAGGCCTCCACTCAGACCGAGATTCGCTTCCGTCCCGGCCAGAGCGTGCTTAGCAAGAACGCCAAGGCTGCGCTTGATGATATGGCCACCCCGCTGAAAGATCAGCGCGGCTACATCGTCGAAGTGCAGGGCTTCTCGTCCGGACACGGCCAGGCCGCGATCGCCACTTCACAAAAGATGGCCGACGCGGTTGTCCGCTATCTCGTGCTCAACCACGACATTCCGGTCTACCGAATCTACGTGGTCGGCATGGGCAACGCTCCGGTACAAAGTGCCAACGCTGATGATGCCAAGACCAAGCGCACCAGCGGCGGCCGCGTGGAGATCAGCCTCCTGAAGAACGATCTGGAGACGCTGGCTTCATCTTCGACCGCTCCTGCTCCGGCGACTCAGGACCAGCCAGCGCCCGCGAAGTAGTTAAACCAGGCAAGCCGAAAAAGCCTCCTGCGCAAGCAGGAGGCTTTTGTAGTATAGGGCGGACACTCTTGCAGGCCGCCGTTGAGGTTGATTTTGAATTGAATTTGATTTTGAAGTGTGCCGCTTCAGCAAAGCCGCGTCGTGGAAAAGAGCGGTTCTTCAGAGCCGCGTCAGGGTTTGAAAGAGCGGGCTCTTGGCCCTGGGGTACTTATCCCGACTATTTCCGGATTTCAGATTGTTGATTTCCGATTTCAGATTTGCAACCCAAGCCAGTAGGCCGAGAGGGACTTCAATCTGAAATCTGCAATCCGTCTTTCCCCCGTATAATCCAAGCCCGTGTTTCCCCCTGCCAAGTCCGCCCTGCGCAAAGCCGGCCTCTTCTATTTCGTCTGGGTCATGTTCTCCTACTGTACCGGTGGCCCCTTCGGACTAGAGGACATGGTAACCACCTCAGGCCCCGGAATGACGCTGATCTACCTGCTGGTGATCCCATTCTTCTGGTGCATCCCAGTCTCGCTGGTTTCGGCCGAACTGACCACCGCCATGCCAGTCGAAGGCGGCTTCTACCGCTGGGTGCGCGTCGGTTTCGGCAATCTCTGGGGATTTCTTGCCGGCTGGTGGAACTGGTCCGCATCATTCCTGCTGGGCAGCGTCTATGCCGTCCAGTTCGCCGACTACCTGAGCTTCTATTTCCCCGACCTCACGGGATGGAGACACTGGATCGTCTCTCTCGCCATCGTCGCGGTGATCACTTACATCAACGTGCGAGGCATTCAGATGGTAGGAAAATTCGCCACCGCACTGGAGCTTTTTATCCTGCTCCCAGTGCTGGTGCTGGTGATAATCGCGCTAGCTAAGTGGCACCACAATCCGTTCGTCCCAATCGTGCCGCCGCATCAGCCGCCGTTCCGCGTGTTCGGAGTCGGACTGGCAATCGGACTATGGCTGTACTCCGGCTACGAACAACTTTCTACAGTCGCCGAAGAAGTGGACAACCCGCAGCGGAGCTATCCCCTGGCCCTGGCGCTGGTCGTGCCCATGTCGATCGCAGCCTACTTCCTGCCCACGCTGGCCGCGCTCGCGGCCTTAGGGAACTGGAGCAGCTGGCATACCGGCTTTTTCCCCACTGCAGCACAACTCATCGCAGGCCCCTGGCTCGGCGCCTGGATGACGCTCGCGGCCATGATCACCCAAGTGGCGCTGCTGAATGGCACGATCCTGGCCTCAACGCGCATGCCCTTCGCCATGGCCGAAGACGGCTATCTCCCCCACGCTCTCACCGGCGTGCACCCCCGTTATGGAACGCCGTGGACAGCAATTATCACCTCAGCGGTCATCTACGCCCTACTAGCCATACATTCCCTGCTGCAACTGATCGCGATCTACAACTGGCTCCGCGTGGCGACGACAGTCATGACCGTGCTAGCCGCCTGGCAATTGCGCCGCAAAATGCCCGACATGGCGCGCCCCTTCGTCATCCCCGGCGGCCGCACAGGACTGATGTACTCAGTAGTCGCAGTCATAATCATGAGCGCCGTAGCCCTGCTAGGCAGCGACCGCTATGGCCTGATCTGGGGGCCGGTCGCGCTGGCTGTGGGGCCGGTGGTGTATTTCGCCTTGCGGCGGTGTGGCATGAGGCACTCTAAACCGCCACGAGCCACATAGAGAGGGGCCCCCCGCGCGGTGCTAGAGGCGTTGGTGACTTCTACAAGGACAGCGCTTGCGCTTTGGTGGTTTGCCGTGAGCCGACGTATGACATCATCAGTCGCCGCGTCGCAGAAGATCCGGGCGCATCTCAAACCCCGCCGGCTAGACCCCGGGCGGGCTCAGAATCACTTCATAATGGCTGGCGCGCTCATCAAAACGTGACAGAACCTTGCGCCGCTCCGGGGGGACGACCGCTACTTCATAGTTCGGACCAGCGAAATTGCGGATTGCCTCCAGCGATTCCCACAGCAGGATGGTGATGAACTCCACTTCTGAACCGTGCTCGCGCCGCAAAAAGTAGCTCCCCCGGTATCCTTTTACGCGGCTGATTCCGGGCAGGACCTCAGGCTTGAGCATGGCTTCATAGGCGTCGGCATTCTCAGGTTTCGCGTACCCGTGCCAGATTCGTGCAATCATCTTGGGCCTTCCATTCAGGCTGGGTTAAGAAGAAATGCTAATTCTAATCTTTGCCGCGACTGGCTCGACTTTACGTTCTACAATCCTAGCGAATCGACGGCTTTTCCGAACAACTCGGTTCCACTCTTATTTCAAGGGAACAGTGAGTTGCCATTGTCAAATAGGAGACGGCAGGGAACGGATTCAGTTCGGTTGCACATCCATGAAACGATGAAAGGACGGCTGAAAATGGACTCACTCTCTTCAGCGAACGCTCCGGGGCCGCCGCAGTTCAGCGCGGCCCTTCTTATCCTTCGCATCGCTAGCGCCATGGCATTCCTTTATCACGGGAGCGGGATTTTGTTCGGAGCCTTCGGAGGTCCCGGACCCCAGCAGTTTGCCGCCGGGCATCAATGGCCGGTCGTTCTCGCGTACCTGGTGGGACTGGCGCAGTTTGCCGGAGGGCTCGCCGTCCTGACGGGTGTTCTGTTTCGCCTCGGAGCGGTATGCATTATCGCCGTTATGCTAGGCGCGATTTTTCTGGTTCATCTGCCGCACGGCTTCGACGTTAGCAACGGTGGCGCGGAGTACGCGCTCACGCAATTGCTCCTGGCTATAGCGTTCCTCTTCACCGGCCCGGGCGAATATTCGCTGGCCTCGCGGCTTCCCGCATCGCTACAGAAATTGTGATTCGGGCAGCTGGAGGGCATCCTAGGGACCTACCCTTTGAGCAGGGAGCCTACCCCTGAGGGTACCGCGTCCTTAGCGAAAGGGCGGGTGTGCCGACAGTTCCCCACGCCCAATCCCGCTAACTCCGACAGGAGAAACAAGATCATACATCTCTATGCACACAATTATGAAGTCACAAAATGTTCCCCGCGGAACACCATGTCGATTTTCCGCCTCAACTCACCCAATCCAAAACCTTGTACCACGCCCCGGCAAACGGCAGGAACCAGGGCTTCCCGTTGTACAGCCCCAGCGGCGCGCCCGGAAACGGAATATCCACGAAAGGATTCTCCGGCTTCTCTCCGGCAATCAGCTCGGCCATCTTCTGGCCCTGCCAGGTTGCCATGGCGACGCCGTGTCCCGCATATCCCAACGCGTAGTAGATGTGATCTATCTGGCCGGCGTGCGGCATGATGTCGAAGGCGAAATCCAGAGTTCCGCCCCAGACGTATTCGACTTTCACATCGCGCAGCTGTGGGTAAACGTCGATCATACCCCGCCGCAAAATTTTCGCGCTCTTGCGGATCGAATCCGCGGTTTCGGGGAAGAACGCCGCCCGCCCGCCGAAGAGCATGCGATTGTCGGGAGTGAGCCGGTAGTAGTAGAGATAGTTCTTGGAGTCGTAAATCATGCGATTGCGCGGGCTTAACTCGCGTGCCAGCGCTTCCGGCAGGACTTCCGTGGTGATGATGTAGGAGCCGAGGGGAATAATCTTTTTCTGAAGCGTAGGAGTGGCCGCGCCGGTATAGCCGCTGGTGCCGGCGAACACATCGCGTGCCCAGAGAGCACCGCGGGATGTCGTCACGCGCCAGCCTTGCGCCCCCTGCCGCTTTTCGCGCTCGATCTTTTCCACTCTCGTTCCTTCAAAGATCGCCGCGCCTGCCTTTGCCGTCGCGCGTGCCAGTCCAGCCACGTATCGCGCCGGATTAAGACCGGCGCTGACTTCATCCACCATGCCGCCGTAGTAGATCGACGATCCGATTTCGGATTGCAATTCGCTGCGTGGAACAATGCGCAACTGGTGGTTGAACTCGCGTGCGATCACTTCCACCTGGCGGGCGTAGTCGTCGAAATGCTTTTGCTTGCAGGCAACTTCGAGATGTCCGCAGCGGGAAAAATCGCAGTCGATATTTTCCTCGCGGACCAGTTGCTCGACGCAATCCATCGATGCCACTGATGCGGCATACATGCGCTGCGTACGCTCGCGGCCGTACATAGAGATCAGTTTGTTCACGCCCAGCTTGAGCCCGGTGAGCACCATACCGCCATTGCGTGAACTGGCGCCCCATCCGACGGTTTCCGCCTCCAGTACGGCAACAGTCGCTGCCCGTTTCCCCAAGGTCCGGGCCACGGAGAGGCCGGTGAACCCAGCCCCAATCACGGCCACGTCGACCATCTCGGGTAGCGGACGCGAGGGATCAGTCCCCGGCATCTTTGCTGTCGTCAACCAGAAGTTATGTTCTCGAGCACTCATAATCGTAAAGACGTATTTTGCTTCGTCTTCTCGCCCACCGGATTGAGACGCAGCAAGCTGCGTCCCTACACCTCTAGGCCGCCGCTTCCTCGATTGTTCGCTCTACAGCAGAAGGCGACGGCTTCGGCAACGACGAAGCATTGTAGTGCATGGCCTGGCTGTGCCGGCGTACTGCAGGACCAGCGCGAATCCACCGCCGATCACGGCTGCGACATATGCGAGCAGGTCGTCCCCTACAAGAAAGGCCAGCAGCGGCGCCAGACAGAGATCGGCGCCAACCGTCACGATCAATTCGTCATGCGAGACAATGGCATGCTAACCGACCGCATCCAGCAGGCTTTCATGAAGAGCCGCACCGGACAGCCAGTACAACCTGCAGCACGCCTGTTCAAGGTCTGCAATACCAACGGAAACGGCAGCTCCTGACTACGAGCAGAGAGGCTGCCTTGAAGCCAGCTCCCTGTCGTCTTAAACTGGATTGATGCACATGCATGCCAGCCATGGCGGAGGCGAAAGGACTTCACGGGTCCTGCGGGTTTCGCTGGTCGTAACCGCCGCCTACATTGTGCTGCTGGTGGTGGCCGGCATTCGCGCCCACTCGCTGGCGCTGCTGTCCGAGGCCGGGCACAATCTCTCGGACTTTTTTGCGTTGTTGCTTTCGCTGACGGCGGTTTACCTGCAGTCCCGCCCGCCTAGTTCCACCAAGACTTACGGTTATCACCGGGCCGGCGTGCTGGCGGCTCTGGTCAATGCGGTCTCGCTGGTCGCGGTCTCGGGTTTCATTTTCTATGAAGCGTTCCGCCGGTTGCAGAACCCACAGCAGGTGCAGGCGGGCGTCATGATCGGCGTAGCCGCCGCCGGAGTGGTAATGAACGGAGTGATCGCGCTGCTGCTTTACCGCGCCGGGAGCGACGTCAACATCCGCAGTGCGTTGCTGCACGAAATCGGCGACACACTTTCGACCGGAGCGGTGATCGTGGGCGGTTGGATTATCATGGCCACGGGCAGATACTGGATCGATCCGGCGCTTTCCGTGGCGATCGGTGTCCTCATCCTTTGGTCGGGATTCGGCATCGTGCGTGAGACCCTCAACATCCTCCTCGAAGGCACGCCGCGGGGTGTCAAACTGGAGCTGGTCGAAGCCGCAATGCGCAAGATCGACGGAGTGAACGATGTTCACGACCTGCACGTATGGAACATTGGTTCGGAGACCCGTGCGCTCTCCTGCCACATTTCCATCGCCGACATTCCGCCATCCGTTAGCGAACGCATTCTGCGCGATGTAAAGGAACGTCTGCGCCATGAATTTCACATCAACCACACGACCATCCAGTTCGAGAATGTGGATTGCGAAGTGGCGCATGGGTGCGTGATTCCGGTGGCGGAAGAAGAGCATCATCATAAGCACTGAGGAATTGTCGGATTTGCGGATTTGCCGGCAATCCGTCAATTCTTGCTTTGCTTCTCGTAAATCTCCTTTGCCCTCTCGATAGTGTCCGCTTCTTCCGGCAGCTTGTCTGGGCGCAATCTCACAATTCTAGGAAACCGCAGTGCGTAGCCGCTCTCGTGACGGTCGGAGCGCATCATGTTGTTAAAGGCTACTTCCAGCATGGTCTTCGGCTCCACCAGCAGCCGAAAGCCCTGATCTTCAATCGTGTGCTCCAGGAACCATTTGGTCATCTCGGCAATTTCGATGTCTGTCAGTCCTGAGTAAGCTTTGCCAATATTCACCAGTTTGTCGCCATCGCGTACGGCAAAGGTGTAATCGCTCAGCACTCCGATGCGTTTGCCATGGCCGTACTCGACGGCCGTAACCACCACATCCAACGTCGCTAGCTCGCGCTTGAGCTTTAGCCACGATTTGCCTCGCCGTCCCGGCGTATAGACCGACTCGGGATCTTTGATCATCAATCCTTCGTTGCCGCGCGCCTGCGCTGCTTCGAAGAGCTGATCGAGTTCCGGCGGTGTTGAAGCCTGGAAAACCCGGCTGCGGATCACTTGTGTGCCCTTGCTGCTGACGTCATCGCCGAATTCAAAACGCGCCTGACTTCCGGCGGCGCCTCGCGGAGCTGCTTGGGATTTCCTGGGAGCTGCCAGCAGCGCGTCGAGGATGTTCGCGCGCTCGCGCAGAGAGCGCTCCAACAGCAACTCGCCTCCTGCGTAGAGCACATCGAAGACGAGATAGGCCACGGGCACTTGGCGCATCAGCCTTCCGCTGACTTGCTTTCGTCCCAGGCGCTGCTGCAGCGCGCTGAATGGGAGCGCCCGGCCAGGATCGGCGTCGGCGCTTTGCGCTGTGCCTGCGATGTGCGGGCCGGACGCCTCCACGACAGCCGCCGAGGACGGTGGCGCAACGTTGTTGTTTTCGCTGCCGCTCTCAGGCAGATCCTCAGGCCCGTCATAGCTCCAGGCTACGATCTCGCCATCGAGAATCGCCTCTTGTGGCAGACCGGCCAGGGCGTCGGGCAACTCGGGAAAAGATTCCGTGATCTCGTCCCGGGTGCGGGAGAAGATGCGCACCTCACCGTCAGAACAGTGCGCTTGGGCGCGGATGCCGTCGTACTTGTCTTCGACCAGCGCGTTCTGGAAATAACTGAGAGCTTGCTCCGCCGACTCTGCCGGGCTGGCCAACATGAAACCCAAGGGGTGGAACAGCCGCATTTTCGCCTCAGCTAGCTTGCCTGCGGCGGCCAGTTTCAGGGTCTCGCCGATGTCGCCCAGCAGCATGTTCGCTCGCTGTACTTCGTGCAACGTTCCCCCATATGCCTTGGCGATGGCCTCCTCGACCAGACTCTCTTTCAGGCCGATCCGCAAGTCGCCGGTCATGATCTTCACGATGTATTTGGCTTCCAGGGGAGTAGCCTGCGAGAGAAGTTCACGCACCAGCGCGGATTTGGCTGCCGGCCCACGGGCCGCCGCGATCTCCCGGAATCTGCTTTCCACCTGAAGCACACTCAGGTCTCGACCGCGGGCGGGAAGGACTTTGCCAGCCACGGCGCCCAAATCCCCGAACTGGCGGTAGGCGGCGATGAGTTCAGCTTCCCCCTTCCCGGAAAGTTCGGCCACAATCCTCCACAGCAGTGACCCGCCGACTTGCAGAGTGGTCTCTGCCCAGACTGGAAACGGTCTTCCCGAAAGGAACACTGCGGAGACCGACGCCTCCTCCGGCGTGCAAGCCTTTAGATACTCGGCGACGATCGCAGTCTTTTCGAGTTTCTTAGTAGTGCCTGCGATCCGTTCGGCGGCTTCAGCTAACTTGATCATGCCATCCCATGCAGGAATTTCTTCGTTTAACTTTGTGTCCTTGGTGGTTTAAGTTCTTCTTGCCGACTCACGAAGATCAAACGAGAACCACTAAGACACGAAAGAACTCCGGAGCTCCCGATGACTCTCTAACCCCAATACCTTTAGTCACTTAACCAGCTCTTGTGCCATCCTAAATGAGATCGCCTGTGGTACTCTTGTAGATTGAGCCTTGGACAACAGAAGGGCATCTAATAGACATGCGTTTTTTGCGAACATGGTGGCGTTTCCTTGTGGCTGTGCAGTTGCTCCCCGCGCTTGAGGGCGGCGAGGAAACTCTGGTCGGAGGCCAAGCGGTGCTTGAGGGCGTTATGATGCGCTCTCCGCACGCGTGGGCCATCGCCTGCCGCAAACCTTCCGGAGAAGTTTGCACGCATAGCGAGCCCCTGGAACGCCTTTCCGAAAAACGCAAATGGATGGCCTGGCCGGTAGTTCGTGGTGTCGCCACCCTCGGTCACGCCATGACACTGGGCTTCCGGGCGCTGAAGTTTTCCGCCAATGTGGCGCTCGATGAAGTGCAACCTGAGCCGGCACCGAACAAGAAAAAACTCGAGATCAGTGGCTGGATGGCTGCGGTAAACATCGTCATCTCGATCGGGTTTTTTATTTTCATGTACAAGTTTTTGCCGCTGTTAGCGGCCACGGAATTGAAGCGGGTGAATCCGCTGTTCGGCGAGCAAATAATCTTCAACCTGGTGGATGGCGTTATCCGGATTGCCCTGTTCCTGCTGTTCATCTGGGGAGTCTCGCTGTGGAGCGATATTCACCGGGTTTATGAATATCACGGCGCGGAACATAAGACGGTATACGCTTTCGAGAACGGCGATCCGCTGGAAACCGCAAAGGTGCAGAAGTATTCGACCTACCATCCGCGTTGCGGCACCAGCTTCCTGATGACGGTGATGATCATTTCCATCGTGGTGTACACGCTGGTTCCGGTGACCACGTTCTGGGCCCGCTTTGGCGTTCGCATCGCGCTGCTGCCGGTCATCGCCGGCGTCTCCTATGAGATCATACGTTTTGCGGCCAAGCATCGGGGATCGCTCTTCGCGCTGATGACTGCTCCCGGCCTCTGGCTGCAGCGCATCACCACCCAGCCTCCGTCGGATGATCAAGCCGAGTGCGCCATTGTCGCGCTGGACCACGCCATGGAACTGGAAAAGCAGCACGGCGGCGAGTTAGTTATAGCTTAGCCTTCCGGCGCGAAAATTCTCTCCTACATCTCCCAAGGATTAGAATCAAGATCATGAAACCGCGTCCCCAGGGGCGCGAACGACCAACGACGAAGACCAACAACCATGTTTGAAAGACTCGACCAAATCGAAGCCCGTTACGAGGAACTGACGCAGGCCCTCGCGTCGCCGGAGATCATGAGCGACTCGGCCAAGTATCAGAAGACGGCCAAGGCGCACAGCGAAGTCTCGTCCATCGTCGAGAAATATCGGGAGTACAAGGACCTGAAGCGCGGGATCGCCGAGAGCAGGGCCGTCCTGGCCGATGAAAAGGAGGCCGCGATGCGCGCCTACGCGCAGGAGGAACTGGACAAACTGGAAGCGCGCGTCGGCGGGGTGGAGGAAGAACTCAAAGTTCTGCTGCTGCCCAAGGATCCCAACGACGAAAAGGACGTGATTCTGGAGATCCGTGCCGGCACGGGGGGCGACGAAGCCACGCTCTTCGCCGCGGAAATGTTCAGAATGTACACGCGCTACGCGGAAACGCAGGGCTGGAAGGTCGAAGTGCTTTCAACTTCCGATTCTTCGGTGGGCGGGCTGAAGGAAGTAATCGCCATCATTGAAGGCCAGCGCGTCTATTCGCGAATGAAATACGAGAGTGGCGTGCATCGAGTGCAGCGTGTACCGGCCACCGAGCAACAGGGACGCGTACACACCTCCGCGGTGACGGTCGCGGTTCTGCCCGAAGCTGAGGATGTGGACATCAAGATCGAGGCCAAAGATCTCCGCATTGATACTTTCTGCTCCTCCGGCCCGGGCGGGCAGTCGGTCAACACAACGTATTCCGCGGTGCGCATTACCCACATTCCGACCAACACCGTTGTCAGCTGCCAGGATGAGAAGTCGCAGATCAAGAACCGCGAGAAAGGGATGCGTGTGCTGCGCTCGCGACTGTACGAGGTGGAAATGCAGAAACAGCAGGACGCGCTGGCCAAGGAACGCAAGGCGATGGTGGGCTCGGGCGATCGCAGCGAAAAAATACGGACTTACAATTTTCCGCAGAACCGGGTCACCGACCACCGCATCGGGCTGACCATTCACCAGTTGGAACAGGTCATGGATGGCAAACTTCAGCCGCTGATAGAGGCGCTAGTGACCCACTACCAGGCGGAGAAATTGAAGGCGGAAGCTACCGGCGTAATTTGACGAGTGCATCGGTGACACTCCGCGCAGCTCTAATGTCCGCCGTCTCTCGCCTCACCGCCGCGAACGTTCCCTCTCCTCGCATGAACGCCGAACTGCTGCTCATGTTCACTTTGGGATGCGACCGCGCGTATCTGTTTGCCCATCCCGAGCGCGAACTGAGCGTGGCGGAACAAATCCGATACGACCAAGCCCTGGCGGAGCGCGCCCGCGGCGTGCCGGCGCAGTACATCACCGGGCACCAGGAATTCTGGGGCATGGATTTTGTTGTTACGCCAGCCGTGCTGATCCCCCGTCCTGAGACCGAGCATGTAATTGAGACCGTGCTGCAGCTAGAGTCGGCGGGCAGGAGCGCCCGCACACGATCTTTACGGATCGTTGATGCTGGCACCGGATCAGGCTGCATTGCCCTGGTTCTCGCCAAACAATTCCCACAAGCCGACATCCATGCGACAGACATTTCCTCCGACGCCCTGGAAATCGCCCGCGCCAACGCCGCGCGACATCAACTCGATGGCCGGATTCAGTTCCATGAAACCGATCTGCTGCAAGGGCTCGAACCCAATGCATTCGATTTTGTGGTTTCCAATCCGCCATACGTTGGAGAATCGGAGGAAGACCAGGTCCAGCTCGAAGTTCGCAAGTTCGAGCCCCATCTGGCGGTCTTTGCTGGCCCCACAGGACTCGAAGTCATCGAGCGCCTGATCTCCGAGGCCCGTGGCACCTTCAAGCCGGGAGGCTGGCTGGTGATGGAAATCAGCGGCACGATCGCGGGTGGCGTCGGGCGCCTTCTGGCTGGGTGGAGTGACGTCCGGATAACGAATGATCTGCAGGGGATTCCGCGCGTGATTTCAGCACGAACCGCATAGCCCCGGATGTCCCTTCGACGGCGCTCAGGGCAGACTCTTCCCGGGCCGGCGAAGCGCGCCAGAAATTGCGCTGGGAATCCAGCCTTGGGCTTGACCCACATAACAAATCGTCTCTGTAGGTATCATCGCTTCCCATGCGGGTTCTGACTCGATTACACTACTGCATTCAGTTTCGCGACGCGGCAGGCGCACACGCGAGGCATATGTCTGATGTGCAGGTTTTCTCTCTTCCTCTTTCTCGCTGCGATTTTTTCCACCGTCGCCACCGCGCAAACTGCAGTGGATGGCCTACTTCGTGATCCCGCCGGGAAAGCCGTGGCAGGCGCCAATGTGGTTTTGCAGCGTGCGGAAGGCAGCATCGCCCAGCAGACCACGAGCGACGCCTCGGGAAAATTTCATTTTGCCACCGTCGAGGCCGGAGCGTATAGATTGAAGGCAGATGCCGCAGGCTTCTATCTTGCCAGCTACGATTTTGTTCTCCGCGCCCGGCAGCCGCTGGCGCTCACCGTCGAATTGCAGCGTAAGGAATCGGTGCAGCAGACCGTGGAAATAAAGGCTGGATACAGGACCATCGATCCTGAAAAGACCGGCAGCTCCTACATCTTTGCCCAGCAGGATTTGGAGAAGTTGCCCGATCCTTTGATCGACACCACCAATGATCTGGTCAATAATCTGATGCCGGGCGCAAGCGACAGTCACGACAATTTTCTGGCCGTTCGCGGCACCGAATTTTCGTTGCATGAGTTCATCAACGGGGTCGCGTTTCTGGACAATACGCAACCTCAGTTCAGTCCCGGCATGAGCCCGCAGATCTTCGAAACTGTGGACTTGATGACTGGCGGCTTTGCGCCAGAATACGGCAACCGCTTCGGCGGAGTGCTCGACATCACGACCCGCTCTGGAGCCGATCTTGGCGGACACGGTGACGTCAACTTCCGCGGCGCCACAGTCGACAACTACGATCTCAACGCCGACTACGGCGGGCAGGCGGGCCGGCTCGGCTACTACTTTTTTGTGGATGGATTTACCTCAGGACGCTTTCTCGATCCACCCCAGCCCCGCGGGTTGTACGATTTCGGCAAGGGGTCCCGCGCCACTGTACAGTTTGACTGGAACGCGGGAGACAACGACAGCGTCAAACTTCTGTCGATCGGTGGGGGCGATAATTTCCAGCAGCCGAACATCAGCGACGACCAGGAAGTTGGGCGTGACGCGCAACGCCACTTGCGCCAGCAAACTGCGATCCTGACCTGGCTGCATAGGTTCTCGCCCGAGACCCTGCTTTCCACCTCGCTCTATGAGCGTACCGGTTCCGATCGCGTGCTGCCCACCACCGACCCCATCACACCGCTTTCCATCTCTTCGCGCTCACCGCTTACGCTGGGCATCAAGAGCGATATTTCGCACTATTGGCGTGGCAATTTTTTCAAGGCCGGGGTGGACCTGGTTCGTCTGCGCGAAAACGAGAGCTTCTTTTTTGACAGCCGCGGCGACCCCGACGTGTTCCCCACCTTCAGCGGAGGCTTGCTGGGCGGGCAGGCCAGCGCTTACATCCAGGACCATTTCTCGCCCGTGCGCAATCTGACCGTAGACCTCGGCCTTCGTTACGACTATTTCGATCTGGTGGATACCGCAGTGCAGACCAGCCCGCGGGTTGGCCTAGCCTACCACTTCCAAAAAACTAACTCAGTGCTCCATGCCGCCTACAACCGCTATTTCTCGCCGCCGCCCATCGAGTATTCCCTGCTGGCCAGTTTCATCGGCAACAATGCGGTCGACCCGGATCAGCGGGTGGGCAACGTCCGAGCCTATACCCAGAATTATTTCGAAGTGGGATGGGCACAGGAATTACACCCGCGAGTTAGCCTGGAATTGAACGCCTATCTGCATACCGGACACAACAGTTTCGAGAATCACGAGATCAGTATCAGCCGCATCTTCGTTCCCATCAACTTTCACACCGCGCGCTCGGAAGGCGCTGAACTGGTGCTGAACATGCGCCAGCTTGAACGATTAGGCATCAGCGGACGTTTGCAATATGCACTGGCGAAGACTTATTTTTATGGTCCCATCACCGGAGGCTTCGCAGGCGACGAGCCGCTGCGGCCAGGCGAGCGTATCGTTCCGGCCTTTGACCAGACCCACACCGGTACGGCGCAAATCTTCTATCACAATCGTTGGCGCGGATTCTGGGTGGGCAGCGCCTTACGTTATGGCAGCGGGACCATCATCGAGCACGGCGCCCGGCTGCCCCAACACTTCACCAGCGACCTGGTGACTGGCATCAACGTCTGGAACGCGGAGCCTCGGAGTCTTGATCTTGAGTTCGATGTAACCAACGTCTCGAACAGCGTTTACCAGATTGCGAAGGAAAGCGAGGAGATTCCGATCCAGTACGCGCCCTCGCGTACGGTAGGCGGGAGCCTGAAGTTTCATTTCTAGCCCATCCCGACCGGCGTTCTCCGCAAAATGCTAGGGCTCGCTGATCGCGGCGGGCTGAATTTCCTCCACGTCTACCCACTTGGTGGGATAGACGCCGGTATAGCAAGCGGTGCAGTAGGTGGTCTTCTCGCCGTCAGCGCAGGCATTTTTCATTCCTTCAAGCGAGAGATAGGCAAGTGAATCGGCACCGATGAATTCGCGAATCTCATCTACCGATTTGTTGGCTGCGATCAATTCTTTCTTCGACGGAGTGTCGACGCCGTAGAAGCAGGGGGAAACCGTGGGCGGGCAGGAGACGCGCATGTGTACTTCTTTCGCGCCCGCGTTGCGAATCATCCGCACGATTTTGCGGCTGGTAGTGCCGCGCACAATGGAATCGTCGATAAGCACCACCCGCTTGCCCTGGAGCAACGTGCGCACCGGATTCAGCTTCAACTTGACTCCGAAGTCGCGAACGCTTTGCCGCGGCTCGATGAAGGTGCGGCCCACGTAGTGATTGCGGATCAGGCCGAAGCGGAAAGGAATGCCGCTCTCGGCAGCATAGCCTACGGCCGCGGTTACGCCGGAATCGGGCACCGGAACGACTACATCCGCTTCGACTGGTGCTTCCCGCGCCAGTTGTCTTCCCAATCCCTCGCGGCTCGCCTGCACTGGACGTCCGAAGACCATGCTATCGGGCCGGGAGAAATACACGTGCTCGAAAATGCAGCTCGACTGCGCCGCCACAGGAGAGTAGAAGCGCGAAGTGATGCCCTCGGGACCTACGATTACCAACTCACCCGGCTTGACCTCACGTTCATAGGTCGCGCCTATCAGATCGAAGGCGCAGGTCTCGGAAGCAAATACGATTGTGTCCTGCCTCTGGCCTTCCAGGCGCGGAATTCTTCCCATCGCCAAGGGGCGGAAGCCACGTGGATCACGTGCCGCGAAAACACGATCCGAGCTGAGCATAACCAGCGAAAATGCGCCTTCCACGCGACGCAGCGCATCGGCCATCGCATCTGGCAAGGTCTGCTCCTTGGAGAGCGCGATCAGATGAACGATGACTTCGGTGTCGCTATTGGTCTGGAAGATTGATCCCTGGGCCTCCAGCCGATGCCGAATTTCCTGCGCATTCACCAGGTTGCCGTTGTGAGCCAGCGCAATCATCCCCTTGTTCGATTGCACCATGATGGGTTGGGCATTGAATAGCGCCGAATCGCCAGCAGTGGAATAACGGGTATGCCCGATGGCTAGCGAGCCGTGCACTTGCGACAAGACTTCCTCGGTAAAGATGTCGGCCACCAAGCCCATCGCACGGTGAGCGCGCAGCGTTATGCCATTGGACGTGACGATACCCGCAGATTCCTGACCGCGATGTTGCAGCGCATGCAGGCCGAGATAAGCAAGCTTTTCTGCTTCAGGGTGGGCGTAGATCGCCACCACCCCGCACTCGTCGTGAAATTTGTCGGAGCGTAGCATTCAGCACTCAGCCTTCAGCAGTCAGCCAAATCCACCACAGACCACGTAGGGGCAGGTGTCTCATCTGCCCGGCCGAGCGAAGCTCGGCATTTTCTTGCTACGCGCTCGGAGACCTCAATCCGCCGCCACCGCATCCGGTTCCGCGCGCAGGGCCCGTTCCAGCGCGCCCTCATACGCTTCTCGCAATTCCGAAACCGGCACTGATACTACCACCCGGCCATCGAGCCTGATTTCCATTCGCTCGGGAACCGTTTCTCCAATCAACTCTGCCGCGATACCGTATTTTACCGCTACTTGTTGGATGGCGCCGAGTTTATCGCGGTCGCAAGAGATGACCACCCGGCTAGCATCTTCGCCGAAGAGCGCAAACTCGGGCGGTAGCCCCCGCGAAGTCAGGTCAAGGCTCATTCCAATACCCTTAGCGAAGCCCGATTCGCCCAACGCTACCGCGATACCGCCCTCAGAGCAGTCATGGGCAGAATCCAAGATTTCGATCTGAGCCATTTCCAACAACGCTTTCTGCAGCGCAGCTTCTTTTCCCAACTCCAAGGCCGGGGGATAGCCCCAAACGGCTCCCAGAATTTCTTTGGCGTATTCTGAAGACCCGAATTCGGACTCGGCATCGGTCGCATCACCCGGCTCGGCAGCGCGCAGCAGAACAATTGCACGTCCTGGTTCGCGGAAGTCTGGCCACACCGCCTTGCGCACGTCTTCGAGAAGGCCGACGATTCCCAGCACCGGCGTAGGATAAATTCCCTCACCCAGAGTTTCGTTGTAAAAGCTGACGTTGCCTCCGGTGATGGGGATTTCCAGTTCTTCGCAGGCTTTGGTGATGCCGTCAATCACCTGCGAGAACTGCCACATGATGTGGGGCTTCTCGGGATTGCCAAAATTTAGGCAGTTGGTGCCGCCGATCGGAGTTGCGCCGGTACAGGCCACGTTGCGCGCGGCTTCGGCGACGGCGTGCATGGCGCCCAGACGCGGATCGAGGTAGCACCAGCGTGCATTGCCATCGAGCGCCATGGCCAGGCTCCTCTGCGATCCCTTGATGCGGATCACTCCCGCGTCGCCGGCGCCCGGCCCTTCCACGGTGTTGGTCTGCACCATGTGGTCATACTGTTGCCAGATCCAGCGTTTGCCACAAATGTTGGGCGTGGCCAGCAGGCGCTTTAGATTGGAGGTGAGATCGGAAGGCTCGGCCAGATTGATGTGCTCCGGCATTTCGCGCACCACCGGCGGCTCCCAACGCTCCAGCGGACGCTTGTACACGGGCGCATCGTCAGTCAGCGCCTGGTTAGGAATTTCCGCGACGACTTCTCCGTGGTGCAACACCCGCATCTTGCCGTCGGTGGTGACGCGACCGACCGCCACCGCGTCCAGTCCCCACTTCTCGAAGACGCGAAAGACCTCCTGCTCGCGGCCTTTTTGCGCTACCAGCAGCATGCGCTCCTGCGATTCGCTCAGCATGATTTCGTAGGGAGTCATGCCAGTTTCGCGCTGAGGCACGAGGTCAAGCTCGATTTCAGTGCCGACGTGGCCGCGAGCGCCCATCTCGCAGGTGGAGCAGGTCAGTCCGGCGGCACCCATGTCCTGTATGCCGACGATGGCGCCGGTCTGCATGGCTTCAAGACAGGCTTCGAGCAGAAGCTTTTCCAGAAATGGATCACCTACCTGCACATTGGGTCGCTTGGCCTCTGACGCCTCGCTGAACTCTTCGCTGGCCATGGTGGCGCCGTGAATGCCGTCGCGACCGGTCTTTGAGCCGACGTAGATCACGGGATTGCCTTCGCCGGCGGCCTTAGCATAGAAAATCTGATCGCGCCGGACTAGTCCCAAAGCGAAAGCATTCACCAGGGGATTGCCCGAATAGGAAGGCTCAAACTTTGTTTCGCCGCCAAGGTTGGGCACACCGAAGCAGTTGCCATAAGAGGCGATCCCGCTCACCACTCCTTCCAGGATGGAATGGTTCTTGTGGAAGTCTTGCGTGGCGGGAGTTTCAGGTGTGCCGCCGGCCTTGGCGGACAAGAGCTTCCGCTCCACATTTGCACCTTGCTGAATCGGGCCGAAGCGTAGGGAATCCATCACCGCCACCGGTCTCGCGCCCATGGTGAAAATATCGCGCAGGATTCCGCCTACGCCTGTGGCCGCACCTTGAAATGGCTCAATAAACGACGGGTGATTGTGGGATTCGATCTTGAAGGCGCAGGCCCAGCCCTCCCCGATGTCGATGATGCCCGCGTTCTCGCCGGGGCCCTGCACCACACGGCGGCTGCGAGTAGGTAGCCGCTTAAGGTGAACCCGAGACGATTTGTAGGAACAGTGTTCGCTCCACATCACGCTGAAAATGCCGAGCTCGGTCAGCGTTGGCTCGCGTTCGCCTAACAATTGCTTGATTTTTTCGAATTCATCGAGCGTGAGTCCGTGCTCCCGGATGAGTTGTGGAGTCAGGCCCAGAGTCGGAGAGAGGGTCATAGGGGAAGTTCTATTGTCGCACTTGCGGCACGCCGAGAAAAGGGCGTTTCCGACATTGTGTCTAACGCGCCATCTGTTGCTCGTATCGGCACTCTTCTGGGCGTTCTGGTGTCTGTGAGAGCAAGCTCTCTCGGTGAACCGATGAGGGTTGTTTCTGTCGACGCATCCCGACGGTGCGTTTTTCCCTTCGAGGCGAGATCATGACCCTGGCCGGACTGGTCGCGAAGAATGCCTTGCGCAACAAACTCCGCAGCGTGCCCACCATCCTGAGCATCGCCTTCTCCATCGGGCGGCTCACCATCATGATGACGCTGTGGCGCAGTTTCTACATCGACCAATTGGGGCCGGCATCCGCCCTTCGCCTTTTTACCCGGCCGCCTCACTTCTTTTTCGCGTACGCCATGCCGACCGACTACCGACAGAAGATCAAGTCGATTCCCGGTGTGGTCGACGTCGCTCCTTTGAACCTGTTCAACGGAGTCTACAAGGACAACAAGCGGGAAAACGGCTTCCCCCCAGGGTGGCACCGATCCTCGCGAATTCCTGAAGGTGTACCGGGACTATGAGATTCCACCAGGTGATTGCGTGGCAGAAGGATCGCGCGGGGGCGATTGTCGAGAATGCGCTGGCCAAACAACATGGATGGAAACCGGGAGATCGAATCGTAATTCAAGGCAAGTTTTTTCCTGTGAATCTGGAGCTGAACATCCGCGGTATCTGCAAACCTGCCGTCCCCGCCCGGGGAATCTGGTTTAACTGGAAATACGTGGAAGAAGCGGTGTCGTATGCGAAGGGTGACATGTACATCCTTCTGGCGGATTCCCCCCAGGATCTGCCCCGCATTGAAGCCGCAGTGGACGGCATGTTCCACAACTCGCCTTCGTCGACAAGAACGGAGACTGAAAAGCAGATGGAGCTCGACTTCATCTCCATGCTGGGCAACGTGAAGGCCTTCGTTCTCAGCATCTGCACGGCTGTGGTGTTTGCCATCCTGCTGGTCTCGGCAAACACCATGACAATGTCTATTCGCGAGCGGACGCGCGAGGTTGCGCTATTGAAGACGCTTGGCTTTACGCGGCGGACCGTGCTGCTGTTGTTGCTTGGAGAGGCGGTCACGTTGTCGCTGGCGGGTGGGCGGTTGGGATTGCTGGCAGCGTACGGCTTGTTTTACCCGCTGGTGCATTCCTCGAAGGGTGGGCCCTTTGCTTTTGCCACGAAGATAGCCCCGGAAACTTTCCTGGCGGTGCTGGCTGTGGCAATCATGGTGGGATTTCTCAGCGCCACGATTTCCGCTTACCCCGCCTCGGGCCTCAATATCGTCGAGGGCTTGCGCCACATCGGTTGAGCGGCCGTTGCGGCCTTTGGCCGCGCAGCTAGTATCATCATGTTCGATGAAATCGGTCATCATTGGCACCGCCGGTCATATTGACCACGGAAAGACAGCGCTGGTCAAGGCCCTCACCGGCATCGACGCCGATCGACTGGAAGAAGAAAAACGCCGCGGCATCACCATTGACATCGGTTTTGCGCATTTGGACTTGGCCCTGCCAGGCGGGGACACTTTGCGCCTCGGCTTTGTCGATGTCCCCGGGCACGAACGTTTTGTTCGCAACATGCTGGCGGGTGTGGGCGGGATTGATCTTGTTCTGCTGGTGATTGCGGCCGATGAATCGATCAAGCCGCAGACTCGGGAACATTTCGACATCTGCCGCCTGCTTTCCGTGCGCCGGGGCATCACGGTGCTGACTAAATCCGACCTAGTGGACCGCGAGACTCTGGACGTGGTGCGGCTAGAGGTCGAGGAATTTCTGCGGAACTCTTTTCTGGATTCCGCTCGCTCACCGATTGTCCCGGTCAGTGCGCTGACTGGGGCGGGCCTCGATGAGCTCAGGCAGGCACTGATCAAAGTCGCGGCAGAATTTCCATCCAAAGACTCAAGCGCTTTGGCACGCCTACCGATCGACCGGGTCTTCACCATGAAAGGATTCGGCGCCGTGGTCACGGGAACGCTGGTATCGGGCACGATTCTTAAAGAAGATGAACTGGAGGTTTTTCCCACCGGTCGGCGCGCGCGCGTCCGGGGAGTGCAGGTGCATGGACAGCAGGTCGACCAGGCTACGGCTGGGCAGCGCACCGCATTGAATCTCGTCGGCGTCAGCAGGCAAGAACTGGGGCGCGGCATGGCGCTGGCGCCGCCCTCGACGTTTCACTCCAGCTCGCGAATAGACGTTACACTTTCGCTGCTGGCCTCCGCCAAGCCCTTGAAAGACCGGGCCCGCGTGCATCTGCATGCGTACACTTCTGAAACTTCCGCCACGGCTTCGCTCTACGATAAGAAACAAGTGTCGCCTGGAGAAACCGCTCTTGCACAGTTGCGCCTGGCTGAACCCACACTGCTGTTGCCCGGCGACCGCTTCATCATGCGGCAGTTCTCGCCGGTGTTGACGATCGGCGGGGGCGTGGTGTTGGATGCGTCGCCGATTCCGCGGATGCCCGGGCTGGATGGGTTCCTGCAGATCCTGGCGGGCGGCGACCCTCAGTCCATTTTACGAACACGCATCGCGCGGCGGAATCATGACGGAATCTGTCTTTCACAACTGATCGCTGAAAGCGGCTGGCCCGGGAAGGTGATCGAAGCAGATTTGGCCGAGCCCGTACGACAAGGTCGGGTGCTTCGACTCGGAGACCGGTTTGTGGACGCGCCCGCGCTGGAGGGACTGAAATTATTCATGACCAGCACTGTCGCCGGCTTTCATCAGGAAAATCCATTGGTCGCAGGCATTGGCAAGGAACAATTGCGCGAGCGAGTGGAAGCGTCGGGTGAAGTGTTCGCAGCCGCGATGGAGATCCTGGTTCGCGAAAAGAAGCTGGCCGCCGACGGAGAAATCGTCCATTTGCCGGGACGCGGTGTCGTAATGAAAGACGAAGAAACCGAGTCCAAGAAGATAATTGAAGCCGCAATCGCCTCGGCAGGCCTCAAAGTGCCGGCGTTGAAAGACGTGCTGGCTGGACTGAAAGTAGACAAAGCCCGCGCCCAGAAGATCGTCACACTCCTTCTGCGCGACAAAGTCCTGGTGAAGATTTCAGAGGATCTGGTCTTTCACCGCGACGCGCTGGTCGACTTGCGCAAGCGAATGACGTCGGAAAAGGCGAGGTCGCCAAAGATCGACGTGGCCCGCTTCAAGGATCTGGCCGGAGTAAGCCGCAAGTATGCCATCCCGCTGCTGGAGTATCTCGACCGCGAGCACGTGACCCGGCGTGTGGGGGATGAAAGAGTAATTCTGTAGTTAGTCAAGCACTAGGCCGTGGATTTTCACGAACTTGTACGAATAAGGCCCCGTTACAAACGAACTATCCGTCATGATCCGTGTGAATCCGTGGCTAGATCGTTTCTTCCGGCATTTCCAAGTCGAGGCCCAGCGGATCTGTGAACCGGTTGGTCAAGTTTACCAGGCCGGTCAGCAGGTGCAGGTCGACGACCTCGGGGTCGGAGAAAACCTTTTTCAACTCGCTGAAATCGGCGTCGGCAATGTCATGTGGGAATCGCGTCAACTTCTCGGTATAGGCCAGCGCTGCCTTTTCTTTTTCGCTGAAGCGGGAATAGTTTGCCTGCTTAAGGGCGCTCCAGTCCTCCGGTGTCAGGCCGACTCGTTTGGACGAAACCAAATGGTGCTGAAGGCAGTAGCGACACCCGTTGATCATGGAGACGCGGATATAGATCAGCTCGTACAGCTTGCGTTCGAGTGAGCGGCCGACGCTAGCGTAGAAGCCAAGAAAATTTTTGAGCATATCCGGACGATGCGCCAGCGCTTTTTGCGCGTTGCCAGGCTTGCCCTTTAGCTTCTGCTCGTAGATTTCCTTCACTTCAGGCGTGGCTTGGCCGGGTTCGATGAGAGAGATTCGCGCCATGGAGTCCTCGGGTAGCGGGGATCAGCGTCCGTATAATAGAACACAAATCGAGACGGCTCTCTGTGTATGTCAGGTGATATGGATGGCTGGACATGTCCGGCTGCTTGGAGGAACTTGCAGATGCTCTCAATTCGCCCCGCCAATGCCGGCGACGTGCCCCGGCTGAACGTTCTCATTCATGAATTCGCTGAATTCGAACATCTTCCCGTCACAGTGACCGAAGCCAACCTGTTGCGCGACGGATTCGGCGAACAGCCCAGATTTCGAGTGCTGGTAGCGGAATGGGACGCTCAGCCTGCCGGTTATGCCTTCTTCTTCGGCTACTACTCAACTTTTGAGGGCCGTGCCGGACTCTTTCTCGAGGATATTTACGTTCGCGAGCAGTACCGGGGAAAAGAGATTGGAAAAGCTCTGCTGGCTCGGGTGGCAGCGATTGCGCGAGCGGAGAATTGCTTTGGCGTGCGCTGGCAAGTGCTCGAATGGAACACTCCGGCCATCGAGTTCTACCGCAAGCTCGGCGCTGAATTCCTGGATGAGCGGAAGACCGTAAATCTACAGGGAGATGCCCTGGAGCGTCTGGCTCGGAGCGCCCCGGGGAGCACACAATGAGGGAAGCGGTCCGCATCGTCGGCGCGGGGCTGGCTGGGTCGGAAGCGGCCTGGCAGTGCGCCCGGAGGGGTATCGCTGTCGAACTGTGCGAGATGCGTCCCGCGCGTTCGACGCCGGCACATCAGACCGCGGACTTCGCGGAACTGGTGTGTTCGAACTCCCTGAAATCCGACAGCGAGAACACGGCACCCTGGCTGTTAAAAGAAGAACTGCGGCGGGCGGGATCGCTGCTGCTGAGGATAGCTCGTGAGTGCGCCGTCCCCGCCGGACATGCGCTCGCCGTAGACCGAACGACTTTTGCCGCCAAAGTGACTGAGGCCCTATCGAGTGAACGGCTGATCACGATCCGGCGTGGAGAAGTTACCGATATTTATGAAGACCACATTACGATTATCGCAACCGGGCCGTTGACCTCAGAGGCACTTTCGCGGGAAATTGCGCGGCTGAGCGGTTCCAAGCATCTGTTTTTTTACGATTCGATCAGCCCGATCGTGGAAGCCGGTTCCATCGACATGTCAAAAGTGTACCTGGCGGCGCGCTACGACAAGGGCTCGGCCGACTACATCAACTGCCCCCTGTCGAAGGAAGAGTACGATCGTTTCTGCGACGCGCTGATTTCCGGGCAATCTGCCGAGGCGCGTGATTGGGAAAAACTGAATTATTTCGAAGGCTGCCTCCCCATCGAGGAAATAGCTCGCCGCGGCCGCGATACTCTGCGCTTCGGTCCCATGAAGCCCGTAGGACTGAAAGACCCGCGTACCGGACGCATCCCTTATGCGGCGGTGCAATTACGGCAGGAAAACTTGCGGATTGATTCCTACAACCTGGTGGGCTTTCAGAATCACCTAAAATTCGGGGATCAGGCCCGAGTTTTGCGACTCATCCCCGGCCTGCAGAATGCGCGTTTCCTGCGTTATGGACAGATTCACCGCAATACCTACATTAACGCGCCTACTCTGTTATCGGAGTCGCTGCAGATGAGAAAGTATCCATCAGTATTGTTTGCCGGCCAAATCTGCGGCGTAGAGGGATATGTCGAATCCATTGCCACCGGCTTGATGGCGGGGATTCACGCCGCGGCGCTGTCCGGATCGAATCCGGTGGTTCCGCCGCGGCCGACGGCCTTCGGTTCCCTGGTGCATTACGTTACCCACGCCGATGCCAGAAACTTCCAGCCAGCAAACATTACGTTCGACCTTCTACCGCCGCTCGAGCACAAAGTCCGCGAACGCCAGGAGCGGCACCGGCAGCAATGCGCGCTGGCGCTACGGGAATTTGATGGGTGGCTGGAAAGAGTGGCTCCGCTGGCCGCTGCCGGCTGAGCCGGAGTGGACACTCTTGTCCATCGCCTTTGACTTGGGACTTGGGTCAAGACAAGTTCAAGGCCTCGGTAATCAGGCGCCCCCTAAATCAACTTCGAAAAGCGGAGACAAGAGTGTCCCCGCACCACACGGGACTTGAACAAAACCAGGCTGAGATACGTATATGGACCTGGGGGCTTTGAACCCCTCCCCGGCTTACGTTCGGGGGGCAGCCGCGTCCATAACTGCGATGGTTCTCAGCGACCTCATTGGCGATGTGCTCCGTACCCTCTGGGCGCACAAACTACGCACGTTCCTGACCATGTTCGGCATCGCCTGGGGCATCGTTTCCATCGTTTTGATGGTGGCGGCTGGGGAAGGCCTCCGCAAAGGGCAGGAAGACCAGGCCCGGAATCTGGGCAAAGACATTCTGATTGTGTTTCATGGGCGCACCAGTCTGCAGGCCGGCGGCGCGCGCGCGGGACGCGAAGTGCACTGGGAAGACGCCGATGTCGTGGCCGTGCAGGCCGAAGCACCAGATTGCGAATACGCCATTCCGGAACTGGAGCAGCAGGACGTCCGCGCGCACAGCAGCTACAACAACGCGGCGTTTACCGTGACCGGATCCCATCCACCGTTCGCCTACATTCGCAGCCTCGACGTGGGCAATGGGCGCTTCTACAACTGGGACGACCAGAAGGAAGCACGGCGGGTGGCGTTCCTGGGCAGTGACGCCTCAAAACAGCTCTTCCCCGGCCGAAATCCGGTTGGCGAAACTGTCTATTTGAACGCGTTTCCTTACGATGTCATCGGCGTAATGGCCACGAAGAAGCAAGACTCCAGTTACGACGGCTGGGACGTCAGCAAAATATTCGTTCCCTTCGCAGCCATGCGGCGCGATTTTCCGGATAAGCCGCCGGGGACTTCCACCACTTTCGATCAGTTGCTGGTAACCCCCAAATCGGTTGACCAGCACGAGGCCTGCAAACACCAGATCCAGACGGTGCTGGGGCGGATGCACAATTTCGATCCCCATGACAAGGAAGCCTGCCCCATCTGGGACACGGTGCAGGAAGCCAAGGCGTTCCGCCAGATGACCGACGGCATGAAGTATTTTCTGGGCGCGGTTGGTATCGTGACGCTTTTTCTGGGCGGCCTGGGCGTCATGAACGTCATGATGGTGGCGGTGCGAGAAAGAACTCGTGAGATCGGTGTACGCAAAGCGTTGGGAGCTCCGGCTGGCACCATCCTCAAACAGTTTTTCATCGAGGCGCTGCTGATCGCATTTATCAGCGGCGCGATTGGCATGGGGATGGCGTACGGAATCTGTTTTCTGGTGAACCTGCTGCCCATGCCGGATTTTTTTGCCGGCTTGCTGGCGACGTGGCAGTCGGGCCTGCTGGCCTGCGGCCTGCTGGGGATCATCGCAATTTTCTCAGCGCTGTATCCGGCGCAGAGAGCGGCGTCGATCGATCCGATCGAGGCGCTGCGGTATGAAGCGGGAGGATAGGGTTGTGTGCCGGGTGGGAGCCTCCCCCCAGATGGGCTGTGGTAGTGCTGAACAATGCTAACTGAAATCATCCTCGAAGCCTGGATTGCTCTCAAGCGCAACTACACGCGCAGCCTGCTGACCATGCTCGGCATCGTCTGGGGCATCGCCACGGTCACCCTGCTGATTGCCTATGGCAGCAGCTTCCGCCACATTCTGGTAAGCGGGTTTGACGCTTTTGGAAAGAGTGTTGTCATCTGCTGGCCGCAACAAACCAGCGAGCAACCTGGCGGACAGCGTGCTGGCAAGAAGGTGGTTCTGGAGCAGGCTGACCTGGATATAGTCAAGGAAATGGCCCCCCTGGTGAAGCATGTTTGCCTGGAAACGGTGCGTCGCCCGGGCATCAGCTATGGCGAGCGCATGGTGGGGACAGCCGCAGTCCGCGGCGTATGTCCTGAGTATGGCCAGATGCGCAACGAAGTCGCGGCGCAAGGCCGCTGGCTCAATTCCGGAGACGAACTGGAGCGCCGCCGCGTGGTTTTTCTGGGCGGGCGCGTGCGCGAGCAGTTGTTCAGCGGGCGGCCCGCAGTAGGTGAAACGGTGCAGATCGGCGGTGTGCATTTCACCGTGGTTGGAGTGATGACCCGTAAAATTCAGCTCAGCAACTACTTCTCCAGCGACGACGATTCCGTCTGGATTCCCTACAGCGCGGCCGGCGACATATGGAACACTAAGTACGCAGCGGTGATGGTGTTCGAACCGATTGCGCCCCAGTTCGAGAAGAAAGCCTCGGCCCAGGTGCTGGCCGCGATCGCCACGCGCCAGCAGTTTTCTCCCACCGACAAAAAAGCTTTTCTGATGTTCGGACGTGACGAGTTCCGTCCGGTCATCGACGGCCTTACCATTGGGCTGCAAGTGCTGCTCACATTTGTCGGCACACTGACTCTCGGTATCGGCGGCGTGGGTGTGATGAATATCATGCTGGTTTCGGTGGATGAGCGCATCCGGGAGATCGGCCTGCGGCGGGCACTGGGCGCCAGGAAATGGCAGATCAAGCTCCAGTTCCTAGCCGAAACTTTGCTCATCATGCTATTGGGCGGAGCCGCCGGCGTATTGCTTTCCTACGGTGTGGCGGCTGCGGTGGGCACGCTTCCCCTGATGGGGCCGCTGTTTGAAGACGACTCCGGCAAGGCCGACATCCATCTGCAGATCTCCCTGGCCACGGTTATGCTCTCTGCCCTGGTGCTTCTGGCAGTGGGAGTGGCCAGCGGCCTGGTGCCGGCGTGGCGCGCCTCGAAGCTTGACCCGGTGGAGGCGTTGAGGTACGAATAAGGGGCAATCGAGCGCTTCCGATAGAAATGATTGGAGGAATTGCAGGATTTACGAATTTCAGGATTTTCGAGTTGAAATTCATGATCCGTAAATTCGACAATTCTTCAATCCAGCCGGCTTTCCGAACTTGACGTCTTTCCCGCTTCGCAGTACCTTGCCGTCAGCCCGCCATCAACCGAGGTGCGTCTTGCCGATTTCAGCTGTGGATGCGATCACTCCGGCCTTCCGGCACGCCCGGCAGCAGCTTCTGCAGCCGTTTCGCGCCAGCCAGTGGGCCAAACTGGGCCTGGTAGGGCTGCTGGCCGGCGAAATGAGCTCGGGCGGGGGAGGCTGCAATCCCGGCAGCTTCCAGATGCCAACGCACCCCAATCACTCCCAACGTCTTCTGGAGCTCGGCCTGGCCGGCGTCAACCCCATGCTCTATGCCTCTCTGATCGCTGTGCTCGTCGTGGCTGGGCTGGTACTGATGGTTTTATTTCTGTACGCGAACAGCGTGATGCGCTTCGTCCTCTTTGACAGTGTGGTGGCAAAGGAATGCCGCGTTTGGGAAAGCTGGGGCCGGCGCCAGGGTCCGGGGCGTCGCTATTTTGTCTGGCAGATCCTACTTTTTCTGTCCTGGATGGTGGGGTTGACCATTCTGATTGGAATCCCGGCAGGTTTCGCCTTCCTCGTCGGCTGGCTAAAGGATCCCAAGGAACACATGATTCCGCTGATTCTGGGCGGCATGGCTCTGTTTTTTGTGGTGATGGTTTTCGTGGTCGCGCAACTGGTCGTCCACGTCATGACCAAGGATTTCGTGGTACCCCAAATGGCTCTGGAAGAGATCGGCCCCATTGAGGGCTGGCGGCGGCTCTGGCCTCAGATCAAAGCCGAGAAGGGCGGCTACGCCGGTTACATTGGCATGAAGATCGTGATGGCGATCGGCGCTGCAGTCGTTCTGGGGATCGTTTCCGCGATTGTGATGCTGCTGTTTCTTATTCCTGTCGGTGGGCTCGGCGCAGTGGCCGTGATTGCGGGAATGGCGGCCGGGCTGACCTGGAACCTCTACACCATCACCCTGGCGGTCGTAGCAGGATGCGGTGCGATTCTATTCATTCTGTACTTACTTTCATTGGTCTCGGTACCAGCTGTAGTGTTCTTCCCGGCCTATGCCATCTACTTCTTCGCTTCGCGTTATCCCGCACTGGATGTGTTGCTGCATCCCGCACCGCCGCCGCCGATGATTTCATCACCACCGCCGGAAGCGCCACCGTTGCCGCCTGCGCCTGAACCGATTGGATAGCGGCCACACCTTCAATCGCCGAAATCTTTTGCTGAAGTCTTCAGCTTCGCGCCGTGACCGTGTCTCCAGGAAAAACGACGGCCGAGAATGCCCTTGATGATCAGGTGATCGGTCGATCCCGTCACCCCAACACCCACGCCGAAGTTGAATTCCCATTGTGGACCAAGGTCGAGGTCAATGGACGGAAAGAACTGTTGTTGCTGATCTTTCAGGGGATCGAAGCCGTTCAGCGATCCATAAGCCGCGTAATACTCCAGCCCTCCGCTGATTCTCCTGGTGAAATCGAAACTCACTTTTGCGTTGGGTGAGAACTCCACGCCCCGGTTGACGTTTTCGCCGTGCACTGAGCGCTCCAGCGTGGGATTGAATGACAGGTACCAGCGGCCGATTTTCTTGTCCACGATGGGGCGGATCTCCCAAGTCCAAGTGTCGGGAGAAAAAGCGCGTCGCTGGTAGCCAATTTCGTTGGAGAGACTAACCCCAACCGGCCAGTGCCATGACTCGGGAACCCGGACTCGCGGCCGGATGTGGTCACCCACCCACTGCCAGCCACCATCGGGCTGGATGCTGGTGAACACGTAGAAGCCGGTCTCAAACCAGTCATTGAACGCTTGCGTGATTTCCAGGGTCTCGTGCTGGGCGTGGTTGCTGGGCAGAACCCCGTTTTCCACCGTCTTGCTGCCGTTCGCGGTGAAGTTTGAATGCAACTCTACCATCGTGCTCCGGGGCGGAACCGTATCGGAGCCGTAAACCTGGATCTCGTAGTTTTCCTGAGCGCAAGCCAGCCAGGCAAACAGCATGATCATAGGGAGAGCGGTCAGGACACGAATCGAGAGCCGTCGATTGATCATTCTTACCCAGCGAAGACTGAAGAAATACTCAGTCAATGATGCAGGGTGACCACGATCGGGCGCAAGGCTAGGCGGTCGGCTCAGTTTCTGGCCCGATTCTTGATCCAGATCGGCGATCCAACGAATCCAAAGGCGCGGCGAATCTGGTTTTCCAGGAAGCGCTGGTAGGCGAAGTGCAACTTCACTTGGCGATCGGTGAAGATGACGAAAGTCGGAGGAGCGACGGCCGCCTGCGTCATATAGTAGATCCGCACCTGCTGGCGGGCGGGAACCGAGGCGCGCTCGAAATCCACATGCTTGAGGAAGCGGTTCATCTCGCCGGTTCCGATGCGCCGGCGGCGCTCGATGGCAACTTTTTCCAATGTCGGGAATATTTTCTCGGTGCCTTTTCCGGTTGAGGCGGAGGCGAACAATATCGGCGCATAGGCAAGAAATTTCAACCCATCCCGCAGCCTTTGCTCGTAGGCAGCGCGGTCGGCAGGTCGCTTGTTCTCCTGCATACGTGAAGACTTCGTTGGACGCCCCGTCCGCTCCTTGCCGCTGATGACCAGGTCCCATTTATTCACAATGATGATCATCGAGCGTCCGCTCTCGTGAGCATATCCAGCGATCGAGGCGTCGAGCTGGCTGACCCCTTCGGTGGCATCAATCACCAGTAGCGCTACGTCGGCCGCTTCAAGGTGCTTGCGCGCCATCACGACCGAGAGCTTTTCCGCCATCAGGTGGGTTTTGCCTTTGCGACGGATGCCTGCGGTATCAATGAAGCGAAAGCGTCTGCCGCTCAGCTCGACGATTTCATCGACCGCATCTCGCGTGGTGCCCGGGATCGGCGAGACGATCGAGCGATCTGCGCCGGTAAGCAGATTGAGTAGGGTGGATTTGCCAACGTTGGGATGCCCGATAATCGCAACCTTGGTTTCGTGAGGTTCCGGCGCTTCTGGTTCTTCTTCCTCCCTTCCCCCCCCGTCCCCTGTGGTCATTTGGTTTGCGGGTGGTAGTATCTCGAGAACCGCATCCAGCAGGTCATCCAGACCGCGAGCGTTCTCGGCGGAGATGGGGAATAGTCTACGGATTCCGAGGCGATGAAAGTCATCCGTGAGCCCCTGCTGCTTCTCGGTGTCGACTTTGTTAACCGCGAGAAAAAGCGGCTTGCCAGTCCGGATCAGCTGGAGCGCGAGGTCGATATCTGGAGCTGCCATCTCCGTACGTCCGTCCACCACCATGACCACGGCGTCCGCCTCTTTGAGCGCAACCTTGGCCTGGCGGAAAATTTCTGCGGGTATGAAGTCTTTATCTTTCGGGAGAATGCCGCCGGTGTCGACGATGCGCAGACGGCGTCCGCGCCATTCAGCTTCACCGTAAAGACGGTCGCGGGTGATGCCCGGTTCATCTCCGACAATCGCGCGCCGCGAGCCCACCAGTCGGTTGAAAAGCGTAGATTTGCCGACGTTAGGACGCCCCACGATGGCAAGCGTGGGAATGCCGGCTGTGACCGACGGTGAGTTTAGAGTTGGTTGGGTCATAAGATCTTAGGGCGACGGCAAATCTGCACAGACGATGTGGCTCCGACCCCGGTCCACACAAACGATTATTATAGTGACTCGGTGGCTCCCAGCTCCCAGCCCGTCCACGACACCAGGATCCGGGATGTCTCCCTCTACCAGTTCTTCGCGCCCGGAGGATTGCTCTCGCGCAAACATCCCGCATACGAGTTCCGCCGCGGACAGCTGCAAATGGCGCAGGCAGTAGAGCGGGCGCTGGAAGAAAAGCGTCACTTGATCGTTGAAGCCGGCACTGGCACGGGCAAAACGCTGGCCTACCTTGTGCCCGTCATTCGCTCCGGCAAGAGAGTCATCATTTCGACGGGAACAAAGAATCTGCAGGAACAGCTCTTCCATAAGGATATCCCTTTTCTCGAGCACGCGCTTTATCCCAACGGAGAAGGCAAGCTCAAGGTTTGCTACATGAAGGGGCGCAACAACTATTTGTGCCGCAAGAAGCTGTACGACCTTACCGATCAGCCCGTGCTTAACGGCCTGGAAGAGATTGAGCACTATCGCACCATCGCCGCGTGGGAGAAGGTCACGCAGAGCGGGGACAAAGCCGAGCTGGCAGCGCTTCCGGAAGCCAGCGCCCTCTGGCACAAGCTCGACGCCCGCTCCGACACCTGCCTAGGACAGAACTGCAGTGCTTGGGAACGCTGCTTCATTACCGCGATGCACCGCCGGGCGATGGAAAGCGACATCATCATCGTCAACCATCATCTCTTCTTTGCCGACCTATCCATCAAGCAGCAGGCCGAGTACGCACCGGATGCCGGAATTCTACCCGAAGTCGGTGCCGTAATTTTCGACGAGGCCCACGAACTGGAAGATGTGGCGGGAAGCTACTTCGGAGTTTCCGTCAGCAACGCGCGCTTTGAGGAATTGTGTCGAGACGTGGAAGTATCGCTGCAGCGCAATCATATGCTGTCGGCTTCGATGTCGGGCGCGCTGAAGAGCGTTCGCGAGCGGGCACTGTTCTTTTTTGCCCTCTTGCCTCTGGGCCATGGCCGTTTCGCTTTCGAAAACCGGCGCGGGTTCATGGAGGAAAATGGAGACGAATTTCTCGGGCTGCAACAGTCGCTCACTAGGCTGGGCTCGGAGCTGGAAAACCTGCCGTCGAAGCCGGAAGAAGTCTTCAACTTTGCGCGGCGCGCCCAGGAGTTGCAAGTACAGCTTGGCTTTCTGATGGAATCCGAGGACTGCAACACAGTGTTCTGGATCGAACGGCGACGCGGCGACCGCGACAAGCCCAGGGTTTTCCTTCAGGCCACTCCCATCGACGTGGCACCCATCCTGAAGACTTGCCTCTTCGACAAACTCGAGTGCGCAGTGCTCGCTTCCGCCACGCTGGCCGTCGGCGGCAGCTTCGAATACATGCGCCAGCGGCTGGGGCTGGAGCACGCACGAGAGACTGTGCTGCCTTCGCATTTCGACTATGAGAAGCAGGCGTTGTTTTACGTGCCCCCCGATCTTCCCGATCCCCGTGCCCCGCAATTCGCGGCAAAGGCGGCAGACCGCATCCGCCGGCTACTGGAAGTAAGTCGCGGACGGGCCTTTGTGCTGTTCACCAGCTACGCGCAGATGAATGACGTCTACCAGCGCCTCCTTGGAGAGCTGGAATTTCCCATGCTGCTGCAGGGCGATGCCCCCAAGACCGCGCTGCTGGAGGAATTCCGCCTGACGCCCCATGCCGTGCTGTTTGCGACCTCGTCATTCTGGCAGGGTGTGGACGTGCAGGGCGAGCAACTCAGTTGCGTGATCATCGACCGCCTGCCGTTTGCCGTGCCCAGCGATCCGGTAGTAGCGGCGCGAGTGAAATTTATTGATGCCGACGGTGGAAATGCCTTTTTCCAGTACCAGGTGCCCGCGGCTGTGATCACGCTCAAGCAGGGCTTCGGACGCCTAATCCGGTCGCTGCACGATCGCGGCTTGCTGGTTCTGTTGGACAACCGTATCTTGAAGAAGGCCTACGGAAAAGTGTTCGTGGAGAGCCTGCCGGCTTATCGAAGAACGACGGACATGAAACAGGTTGAGGACTTCTTCAGGACGGTTTAAGCGCCGGCCATGGCGTTCCCTCAGGCAACTGCAGCTTCACGTAAACTGCTAGTCTTACGCCTTGACTACGATCAAGCACATATTCTTACGCTACACCGCGTTTCTTTGGGCGCTGCTCAAGCCCTTGGGCGCCTGGGGCGTCTTTGTGGTCGCCGCCCTTGATGCCGCCGCCCTCGGCCTGCCCATGGATCCGATCGTCGCCACCTACGTGTATCAGGACCGCTCCCGGTTCTTGTTGTACGTGCTCATGGCCTCAACCGGATCGGCGCTGGGGAGCATGGTGATATACGGGATCGGGTACTTGGGGGGCGAGGAGTTACTGCGCAAACGCATTTCACCGGAACGCTTCGACAAGTTTCACCAGGCTTTTGAAAAACATCCGTTCTGGAGCCTGATGTTTCCGGCGATGCTGCCTCCGCCCACACCCTTCAAGCTGTTTGCTCTGGCGGCCGCGGTTTCGGAGATGCAGTTCAGCCACTTCCTGCTGGCCATTTTTGCCGGACGCTTCGTGCGCTTCAGCCTGCTTTCCATCCTGACCCTGGTGTTCGGTCCACAGTTCGTGCGCGTCTTCGGAACCGTCTTCCGCGAGCATTGGGCTTGGGTGCTGGGGGCGATGGCCCTGGGATTGGCGATCTGGCTGGTAGTGCGAAAACTGCAAAAACGATAATGTGGGCGAATCGGGCGTTGGCCACTTGTATTTATTGATTTCGAGAGCTGGCCTCAATCAGGAGCGCCTCGCGCTCGCGCGGGCGGGACCGCACGCGCCCACATTAGGCTGCAGCCGGGTGGTCGCCTTTGCCGAAAGCCTCGGACAAGGCGCCCAGCACCACGGGCGTTGCGAACATCACACTGGTAAAAAGCAGATCCCCCTCGACTGCATTGCGGAAGAACGGCAAAGCCAAGGTGTAAGACGTCAGCAGGCCACTGAAGTTCTTGGGATACATGTCATAGGCCGCCCACACCGCAAAATTGCTGATTAGGAAAAAGGAAACCGAACTGGCCAGGGCTGCGCCAATTACCGGCAACGGTTTTGCGTTTGCCCGCAGCTTCGCGCCCAGCCACAGCACCGCCGCGTACCACGCCCAGGTCACGAAATGGTCCCAAACAAACGGGTAAGCGTAAACCACCTTGGTGAGGACGACATCCGAAGCAGCCATCACAACCAGTGGTACCCACAGGAAACGGCGCGAGCCACGGGCCCCGAAAAAAAGCAGCGCTGCTGCCACCGGGGTAAACATCCAGGGATGGGGCATGAAGCGAACCGCAACGGCAAGCAGCAGAAACAGGTACGCCAGCATGATCACCTCAACAATCTGCAGCAATGATTGTGGCGCGGCCAGGCAGCCGCGTCAAGTTAAGCAATGGCTAGTCCATTCCCCGCGACACCCGCCGGCTACGCGAGCCGAAACTCTCTCTTACCACATTCAGATTGCGATCGAGTTCCACGCTGGCGCCTAGAAGACCCCGGCGTATCTGGTCGGGGTAGTCAAAGCGGAGGTCCCGGAAGCGTACGATGTAGCCGGCCTGCGGATTCTCTACCTGCTCAGTTTCGGTGATGGGATACTTCGCCCAGTCCAGATAGGCCCGGCCCAGGTAACTCCGCTTCGCGGTCAGGGTCACCGGAGTCTCTTCGGGTTTGGGTTGGAGTCGCATCCGGCCTTCGGGGTCTGCCTCTGGTATCGAAGAATCAATCAGCATGGTGGCGTAGAAGTTCCCGGTCTCTACCACTCCAGACCATCGAAATGGATTCAGCCAATAAGGGTAGGCCGAAGCCCGAATCGGATCAGCACCATCGTAAACCCGGGCTTTCAGGGCATTGACCGCGCGCCTGTGTTCATAATCCCGCACACCCCACAAGGCGACCACCCCAACGAGCGCCATGAGCGCTGCCAAGCCTCCTTGCGGGCCTTTGCGGCGCACGCCGATCTCGTCGTTGATCAAGGCGAAGAACGCCGGGAGCACTAAGCCCGCCACCAGCAGAATAAGAATCATGGGCTCTACGATGAACACGATGTCCCAGGAATACCACTTCTCCCAAAAAGGCCAGAACGGACGCACACCATAATTGTTGGTGAAGTCGAGCAGGATGTGAGTCAGGCCGGCAAGGTAGGCGAACAGGAACAGCAGACCCCACCGCGGCGGCAGGTCGGGATCTCTCACTTTGTGTCCACGCATACGCCAGCTGACGTACATGAGTCCGACCACCACCGCCTGCACCAGTACCAGACCGAGGAAGGAATGCGTGAAACCGCGATGGTGGGCAAAGCCGAAAACCGGATCTTTGAGGTTCCCGAGGATGTCGATATCGGGCGCTTCGGCCGCCAGCGTCATCGTCGCTGTCGCCAGCGCCGTCTTGCGATTGAACCCGGTGCGTGCGAGACAGGCGCCGGTCAGGAAGTGAGTGATAGGTTCCAAAGTTTCAGGGCGATCAGAAGCGTTTTGGATGCGGTGGCCGCACAGAGAGATTCAATTGAGCACTTTACCTCCGTCCAGTGCGGAGCGAAAAAGAGAATTAACCACCAAGGACATGAAGGCATAGGAAACGGTTTTTAGCTCGTGTAGCTTCGCGTCCTTGGTGGTTATTCACTTTCTGCTGGCACCAGCAAGGTCACAGCGTCAGGCACAATTCTGATCTCCACTGGCAGGGTTCCCAGCAGTTCGCCGTCGGCTTCGACGAAGATGCGCAAACCTGGAACCGAGTCAGGGCACGCCCGGCAGCCTGCTTTCACACTGTGAACCAGTTCGATGCCATGCACCCGCCACTGCGCCCCAACCAAGCCGCGGACGATGTACTGCAAATAAGCCCACCGGCTGCGGGTGCGAAACAGGACCAGGCGTAAGTCGTCACGCTCGAGTGACGCGCCCGGCGCGAGTTCTCGCAGAACTCCCCCGAAGTTGCGGATGCGAACCGCCAGCAGTTGGGAAACCTCTGCCTGCATTCCCGCTTCCATCTCGACGACGAAATTCTCCATTCGATGAGTCAGCCAGAGCCACGTTGCCTTGGCGTAATAGGCGGCCATCCCCAGATGGCCTTTCACCCGCGGGTTCAACTTGTAGAACAGATGAGCATCCGCGCCGATTCCGGCGGTGACAATGAAGAACCGGGAGCCACGATTCCCGTCAAGGTCCACGTATTCCACCTGGCCTACCGCGGTGCGCCGGGGACTCGCGGTCAAGCTGGCGCGGGCTGCCGCCACCGCAGAAAGCGGCAGGCAGAGATCGTGGGCCAGAGCGTTGGCCGTACCCAGAGGAATTACGCCTAAGGCTGCATTGCTGCCAACCATGCCCTGCAGAACGTCGTGCACGGTGCCGTCGCCGCCGCAGGCAAAGATCGCGTCGCAACCGCCGGCGATGGCTTGGCGCGCCTGCCCGGTTGCATCTGCCTGGCCGCGCGTGGGCTCCAGGGTTGCCTCAACCCCACCCTGGCGCAGAACGGTCAACGCCGCCTCCACGTCCGCTAACCGGCGCACATGGCGCCGGCCGGAGAGCGGGTTGTAGAGAAGGACGGCCTTACGCATTGAAGGATCAAACAATGGAACGGCGGAAAAATTAGAAAGTGAGAAATAAAAATCACATGGATTGTACCGGAAAGCGCTAGGGTCTCCGGCAAACGCATTGCGCATTCACGGTATTTTCACTAAGCTATTTCTGCTTAGGGCCCCGCGCAGTCATCTCTCAAAATAGATCAATCGGAGGAGGTACGATCCTCATGAAATTCTGGTGTTCTGTTCCGCTCACCCTCTTGCTGTGCGGCGTGATCACAGCCCAAGATCATCCGGCTCATACTCAATCTAAGCCGGCAACTCTGATGTCGGGGCTGGGCGACCTGCACCATCCCGTATCCACCAAGAACCCGCAGGCACAGCAATTTTTTGACCAGGGACTGCGCCTGATCTATGCCTTCAACCACGACGAGGCAGCTCGTTCATTCCAACGCGCCGCGGATCTAGACCCCAAACTTGCCATTGCCTATTGGGGCGTTGCCGAGGCCGTAGGACCGAACTACAACGATCCTGCCAGCGACGACCGCTTCGCGCTGGCCCACCAAGCCGTCCAGAAAGCGGTCGATCTCTCGGGCAACGCCTCGCCGGTTGAGCAAGCCTACATTCAGGCCATGGAGCTGCGTTTCCCCGCGGATCCCAAGGCGGACCGCAGGCACGCGGCCGAGGCTTATCACGACGCCATGCGCGAAGTAGCGAAGAGATTTCCCGATGACCTGGATGCGGCCACGCTGTTCGCCGAGTCCGGCATGGACTTGCACCCCTGGGGCTTGTGGCGCCACGACGGAACCCCGGAAGCCGGCACCGAGGAAATCGTAGCCACGCTCGAGTCGGTCATAAAACGCGACCCTAACCACATGGGCGCGGTGCATTACTACATTCACGCCGTGGAAGCCTCATCTTCGCCGGAACGGGCGCTGGCGGGCGCGAACAAGTTGGCCGCCATGGCCCCTGCGGCAGGACATCTGGTACACATGCCGGCGCACGTTTACATCCGCACCGGCGACTATGCCGCGGCGGTGAAGACCAACCAGGAAGCCGCGGCCGTAGATCGGGCTTACATCAAGGCCAGTGGGGCGCAGGGCCTCTACCCGATGATGTACTACAGCCACAACCTGCATTTCATCGCGATGTGCGCTGCCATGAACGGCGACTATGCCGAGGCCCAGAAGAATGCCGCAATGCTGGCCGCTCACGTGGGACCGCATGTTAAGGACCTGCCGCCGCTCGAAGGTTTCATGACCATTCCCGTCGCGGTGGACGTCCGCTTTCATAAGTGGGATGAAATCCTTAAGATGCCGAAACCCGATGCCGACATGAAGACCACAACCGTGTTCTGGCATTTCGCCCGCGGCATGGCGCTAGCCGCTAAGGGCAAGACCAGTGAGGCCGAAGCTGAGCACAAGGCCGTGGCCGAAGCGCAAGCGAATACGCCGGAAGACGTCGTATTCGCCATGCCCGTGAACAACAAAGCAAAAGACGTCCTGGCGGTTGCCAGGGACGTATTGGGTGGGAAGATTGCCTTGGCGAAAAAAGACAACGCGGGTGCCATTGCGCTGCTGCAAAATGCCGTGACCGTGCAAGACTCCCTCAAATACAGTGAGCCAGAGGACTGGTTCTTCCCGGTACGAGAATCGCTGGGCGCGGCGCTTCTGGTAAACGACGACGCCCCAGGCGCAGAGAGGGTCTTCCGCGAAGACCTCGATCGCCACCCGCGCAACCCGCGCTCGCTATTCGGCCTGGAACAGGCATTGAAAGCCCAGAATCGGGAGTACGACGCAGGATTTGTGCAAAAGCAATTCCACGCCTCGTGGAAGGGCAGCACGTCGCAATTGAGAGTGGAGGACTTGGTGTAGTCTGCCGAAAGTCGAGACGAACCAGGTGGGGACAGCCGCCCTCGGCTGTCCCCAGGTGGTTCGTGGCACAGCCGTTCCAACCCCGTGCTCAAGTTCTTCGGATCATATAGACGCAATGTGGCCACCCTCTCCACATCACTTCCTTCCACACGCTCAACCCGATCTTCTCCGCCACTCGCCGTGAAGAGAGGTTCTCCGGCCGGATGAGCGAGATGAGCCGGTCAGCACCAAGCCGGGCAAAGCCGTAGTCCTGGCAGGCCCGGGCCGCTTCCGGAGCGTAGCCTCGACCCCACAGGTCGCGGCGCACGTGATATCCGATTTCGATCTCGTCGGCTCCCTCCACTGTCTGGAGGGTCAAACCGCAATCCCCGACCACCTCGCCGCTGGACTTCAAGACCATGGCCCACAGCCCGTGGCCGGCATCGGCATAGCGCCGCTGATTGCGTTCGATCCATGCCGCAACTCCAGCAAGATCCAGAGGCGCAGGATAGAAGCGCATGGTCTCAGCATCAGACAGGACGGCCGCAAGCGCATTTACGTCCTCCGGAACAAATTCACGAAGCAGCAGACGCTCAGTTTCAAGAATAACCATGTTCGGTCTCAACGAACCATGTGGGGACAACCGCCTTCGGCGGTCCGGCGGAGCGCAGCTCCGCAGTTGTGGTTCCCGGCCAAGACTGTCGAGCTTCGCTCGACTGGACAGCCGAGGACGGCTGTCGTCACTCGGTCACAAATCACCGGCCCTCCCCGAATATAATCTCCTAGTCATGGCCACCGCGCCCAAGAGTCCCGAAAAAACGACGGAATCACTTCGAGAAAAAATCCGGCACCACGAATACCGATACTACGTCCTCGACGATCCCGAAATTTCAGACGGCCAGTTCGACCAGCTCATGAATGAGCTGAAGAAACTCGAGGCCAAGAATCCTGAACTGATCACTCCGGACTCTCCCACACAGCGCGTAGGCGGCAAGCCGCGCGAGGGCTTCCTCAAGGCGACGCACACCTCGCCGATGCTTTCCCTCGACAATACCTACAGCGAAGACGAGCTGCGCAACTGGGAGCGTCGGGTTCACGAGCTGAGCGGGCGCGAAGACATTGACTATGTTTGCGAATTGAAGCTCGATGGCATGTCGCTGGCCTTGCATTACGAGGACGGCACACTGGTACGCGGCATCACTCGCGGTGACGGAACCACCGGCGAAGACGTTACTCTGAACGTGCGCACGGTGCGCTCCATTCCGCTTTCCGTTCCGCTGGAGAAGTTGAAAAAGGCCGGGATTCCTGCGGATTTCGAAGTCCGCGGGGAGCTGCTGATGCCGATCGCGGCTTTCAAGAGAATGAATGAGGAGCGCGAAGAAAGGGGGCTTCCCGTTTTCGCCAATCCCCGCAACGCGACAGCGGGCACGGTGCGTCAACTCGAGCCGTCGATCACCGCGCAGCGCAGGCTTGACTATTTCGGTTACGCGCTGTTGCAGAATGGCCGGACACTTCTTGACCGGCACTGGGAAACCCTGAATGCGTTGGACACGGCTGGATTCAAGGTCAACCCAACTCGCAAGCTGGCCAAGAGGTTCGACCAGATTTGGGCGTTCATCGAGCAAGAAGAGCCCGGGCGCGAAATACTTCCCTACGAAATCGACGGCATTGTGATCAAGGTGGATCGTGTCGCCCTGCAGCGGGAACTGGGCTACACCGGCAAAGCTCCGCGCTGGGCCATCGCCTATAAATACGCCGCGCGTTCGGGAATCACCAAAGTCGAAGACGTACTGGTGCAGGTCGGACGCACAGGAAAACTCACGCCGGTCGCGGCATTGCGGCCGGTCCCCATCGGCGGGACCACCGTCAGCCGTGCCACCCTGCATAACATGGACGAGATCGAGCGCCTAGGCGTAAAAATTGGCGACTGGGTGGAAGTCGAGCGCGGCGGCGACGTGATCCCCAAGGTCAACCGTGTTGTCGAAAACAAAGACCATCCCCGCGGGCACAAAGTGTTTCACATGCCGGAAAAGTGCCCGGTGTGCGGAGGGCACGTCGTCCGCACTGCAGGCGAGGTGGATCACCGCTGCGTCAATGCCAATTGCCCAGCCAAGCTGCGGGAGACCATCCTGCACTTCGCCTCGCGCGGCGTAATGAACATCGATGGCCTGGGTGACGCACTCGTAACCCAGCTCACCGACCGCGGCCTGGTCAAGAACGTTGCCGACATTTACCGGCTGACCAAATCCGATCTCCTGAAACTCGAGCGCATGGGCGAAAAATCAGCGCAGAACGTGCTCGCCGAGATTGAGACATCGAAACAGTTGCCGCTCCAGCGGGTGATCTATGGCCTGGGCGTTCGCTTTGTCGGCGAACGCACGGCGCAGTTCCTGGCCGAGCATTTCGGTTCGATGGACGCTCTGATGAACGCCAGCGAGGAAGAACTACAAGAAGTAAATGAAGTCGGCCCGCGCATTGCCCAGAGCATTGGGGAGTTTTTTCAGGAGCCGAAGAACCGGGCTCTGGTAAAGCAGCTACAGGATCTGGGCTTGCGGTTGACCGGAACAAGAAAAGAGCGGGGAACGAAGCTCGCCGGCAAGACTTTCGTGCTTACCGGCACACTGGCCCATTTCACCCGTGACGAGGCGAAAAAGGTGATCGAAGACGCAGGCGGAAGAGTCTCCGGATCTGTCAGCAAGACGACCGACTATGTGGTTGCGGGCGATGACGCGGGATCAAAGTTAGACAAGGCAAAAGAACTGGGAGTAAAGGTCATCGGAGAGAAAGAAATGCAGGACTTGGTGGGTGCCACCTAACCGTGGGGGGCTCCTCCGCCCGCCCGGCCTTCGACCTTGACTCTCAGCTTCACTTTGACTCGCCACTTCAGTTCGACTGCCAGCATGCGTGGGCGGGGGCGCCCGCGCCACACGAGCAACTACCCAGCCATCGCTCCCTTGATCCTTTCATAGGTCGCCTCCAGACTTTCTGGCAATATCCTGGTTTCCCCCACCACAGACACAAAATTCGCGTCCGCTATCCACCGTGGCAGTGCGTGCAGATGGATGTGGCCCGCAACGCCCGCCCCGGCTGCCTTGCCGATATTCATCCCCAGGTTGATCCCATCCGGAGTATATAGCGCACGCAACACGCGCTCCATGCGCTGGCCCAAGTCCATCATTTCGTGGGCCGCTTCGATCGGCAGCTTTTGCAGCTCATCCAGATGGGCGAAGGGAACGATCATCACATGCCCGGCAGTGTAGGGATACCGATTGAGCATGACGTAGCAGTGCTGGCCGCGAAACACAATGCTGGCTTTCGCGTCGTCCCCGGCTCGGGGCAGATCGCAGAAAATGCAGCGGGAGGTCTTATCGATGCCGGAAACGTAGGCGTAGCGCCAGGGAGTCCAGATGTAGTCCATGGCAGGGCAGAGTAGCAGATGTGGCAACGTAGGCGCGAGCGTGAGCGTCCCGCTCCGGGACAGTGGCATAATAGTAGAAAAGCTGAGGAAGCAGGGGACGGGGGACGCACGGCGGCGACGCCGGGCCTACATCTCGCCAAATCCCCTCTTTTTGCCGTTTGACACTGTTCGGAAGCGGTTGCTATAGTCGATGAGTTCCCTTTGGACGCGGGTTTGCTTAGAGACGTCCGACCGCTGGGATTGTTCCAGTCCGTCCGCCAGGGCGGGCTCAACACAACCTTAGACTAACGCCAGCCGTCCGCTAAACCGCCCCGCATCCGCCCCCGCACCCTACGTGCCGGGTAAACCCGAGAGAGGCCATCAACCTTGTCTGACGATACCACCGCCCACGACCTGGATTCCGCGACTTCGACTTCCGTAGCTGAGCGTCCCGCGGACCACCTGGAGGGCTCGACCGTAAACCGTGTCTCCTCCCCGTCATCTCACCAGCCAACCCAGTCCGCTCACGTTGATGCTCAGAGTCTGGACGACAAACCTTCGCCCCCCGAAGACTTCGCGTCCGCCCTCGAGAGCTTCACCACCGAGAGCGAAGAGGCCGCCCGCGAAGACAACGTAATCAAAGGCACCGTGCTGAAGATTACCGCCACCCAC
>Ga0070697_100000176_pt1 | contig 52306 bp, 42 predicted proteins | sample KBSK1501metaG_FD_65475 | JGI IMG/M metagenome (GOLD analysis project Ga0070697, IMG submission 65475) | Corn, switchgrass and miscanthus rhizosphere microbial communities from Kellogg Biological Station, Michigan, USA - KBS K1-50-1 metaG | ecosystem: Host-associated > Plants > Roots >... | reverse complement strand
GTATGCGCGCGTCAAAGCGCATCCCGGTGTTCGCACCATTTATTCCCAGCGTCTGATCAAAGAAGGCGCCATCACCGAGACCGAGTTGAATTCGCTGATTGAGGATCGAGTCAGGCGCTACGAAGACGCACAGGCCCGGGCCAAGGAACTTGTTGCCCAAAGAGTCACGCCACCCGGGATCGAAATAACTGAGGAGATGGACGGCTCAGACGTAGTCGAGACTCCGATTACCGCGGAAGTCATCAAGACCATCGCCAACAAAATCGCATTGGTGCCCGAGGGCTTCAATATTAATCCCAAGATGGTGGGCCAGCTTGCGCGGCGCGCCAAGATGGGCGCGGGAGAGTTGCCAATCGACTGGGCCTTTGCCGAAGCCATCGCGTGGGGATCGCTCGTCATCGAGGGCAGCCGCGTGCGTTTGAGTGGACAAGACTCAGGACGCGGCACGTTTAGCCAAAGACACGCGGTTTTATATGATACTCAGACCGGTAAATCGTGGTCGCCGCTATCCGAGTTGCGTTCTGCAGTGAAGCCCGAAGCGCGTTTCGAAGTTTTCGACAGCTCGCTCTCCGAAGAAGGCGTCCTGGGATTTGAGTATGGCTACACAGTGATAGCCCGCGAAGCCCTCGTGATGTGGGAAGCGCAATTTGGCGACTTCGATAATGGCGCGCAGACAATCATCGATCAATACATCGCAGCTTCTGAAGACAAATGGAAACAGACGTCGCGCCTAACGATGCTCTTGCCGCATGGATATGAAGGCCAGGGGCCGGAACATTCAAGCGCGCGTTTGGAGCGGTTCCTGCAACTATGCGCCGAGAACAATCTGCAGGTGTGTTATCCGAGCACGCCGTCGCAGTATTTTCATCTACTGCGGCGCCAGGTTAGACCTGCGATGGAGCGACCGCTGATCGTCATTACGCCGAAGAGTCTGCTACGGCTGCCGGCTGCGGCCTCTACTCTCGATGACTTTACGGCTGGCGGCTTCCTGCCGGTGATTGCGGATCCTGAGGTAACGAACGTCGGATCTGTGAACCGTGTAGTTCTGTGCAGCGGCAAGGTCTATTACGATCTGATTGAAGCTCGGAAGAAGTCTGATAACGCCGGCAAGGATCAGGTCGCCATTGTGAGGCTGGAGCAGTTTTATCCGTTCCCGGAAAAGCGTCTGCGGGAAGTATTAGCTCAATATCCGGCGGCGAAACAGCTTGTTTGGGCACAGGAAGAACCCAAAAACATGGGCGGCTGGACGTTTGTGGAGCAGCGGCTGGAAAACCTTCTGCCGAGCTGCGAACGCCCCGTGTATGTTGGTCGCAGTCCGTCAGCGAGTCCTGCAACCGGGTCTTACGCGATTCATCAGGCCGAGCAGGCGAAGCTGGTCGCGGAGGCGCTGACTCTCTAGCAGGCTGAAAAATCGACGCGATCAGCGCTTTTCCCTGGGGGCTTGGGAAAACGACGACCAGGTCACGATCCACGAAATCACACGAAACTTCACGAAATCGCACAAGCGTATTTAGTGTTATTTCGTGTTCGTGGATCGGGTACTTCTCTCATCCACCAAGATCCGTCACTAAATAAGAACGTACTCAAATAATTAACCTAACCATGAAAACAATTCTTGTCTTACTAACGGCTACAATTCTCTTTGTTGGGCCCGGATCATCCGGGTTATCAACCGGGCTCAAATCCTCCGGCAGTGCGCTTCAATTGCCGCAGGAGAACCATCTGAAAAATATCAGACAGTTAACCTTCGGCGGAGAAAATGCCGAGGCCTATTTCTCGGCGGATGGAAGAAAACTCATCCTTCAATCAACCCGCGACGGCCGTGAGTGTGACCAGATTTATACGATGAATGTGGACGGCTCGGAGGTGCGGATGGTTTCCACGGGCACAGGGCGAACCACGTGCTCCTATTTTTTCCCAAACGGCAAACGCATTCTTTACTCCTCCACACATCTGGGCGCGAAGGAATGTCCACCGCGGCCGGATTTTTCCAAGGGTTACGTCTGGGCCATTTATCCTTCGTTCGACATCTTCACCGCCAGACCTGACGGCTCGGATCTGAAGCAGCTGACGGATACGCAGGGCTATGATGCTGAAACCACAATATCCAAAAACGGCAAACTCGTATTCACATCAATGCGCAATGGAGATCTGGATATCTACACGATGGACGCAAACGGTATGAACGTTAAGCGTCTGACAAACGAACTCGGCTACGATGGCGGTCCCTTCTGGTCTGCTGATGGCAAACAGATTGTCTATCGTGCGAATCATCCGCAAACTGAGAAAGACAAAGCTGATTACCTGGCACTCCTCAAACAGAATCTGATCAGGCCCACGACGTTGGAAATCTGGGTCATGAATGCGAATGGATCAAACAAGCGACAAGTAACACACAACGGTAAAGCCAATTTTGCCCCGTACTTTTTTCCAGACGGCAAAAGAATAATCTTCGCTTCCAACATGGATGATTCCAAAGGCCGGAATTTCGATCTCTACAAGATTAACGTAGACGGATCGGGACTGGAGCGCATCACATACAACGACACCTTCGATGGCTTCCCGATGTTTTCGCCTGACGGGAAGAAACTTGTATTCGCGTCAAACCGCAATGCGAAAACTCGGGGCGAGACGAACGTCTTCATCGCAGACTGGGTTGACTCGGATGGAACCGTGAAGGGCTTAGTGGTCGACCCCGGTAATAACCGAATACCTCGAGCCCAAGTTTCGATCGAGGCAAAGACATTCAAGAGGACGATCCTATCCCACGATGATGGTAGCTATGAGATTCAGGTGCCAGCAGGGGAGTACAAAGTAACGGTTAGCCGAGCAGGTTCTCTCCCGAGCCGAGCAAAGACAATTTGGCTCAAACCGGAAAAGACTGTTGAGTTGAACATCACGTTGCACGGAATTCGGGTCGACGCCGACCATCCGTGAGCGCCGAAGGCGCGGAAGAGAATAGCCCCGGGCGTGAGCCCGGGGATTAGATGAAAAATGGACTAGCCCTCGAAGAGGGCGACAGAAATGGTGTTCCATTTCGTTCTAATGAAGAACAATCACTGCCGCCCCTTCAGGGCTCTAAAACACGCTCAACCCGTTCCCCGAGCTTACGCTCGGGGCTATTAGCTGCCGCTCGCTTGGCGAGCTGGTTGAAAGCTACTCCGGACGTTGCTTATCCAAACACTCCTATGAAAGACAAATCATTACGCGTTTCGCTCGTTCTAGCCTTGATGGCCGTGATTTATATCGCGGTTGGCGGACAACAAACTCAAACGCAGAGCGCTCCCAGCGCCGAACGTTTGCGTGAGCACATCACCTATCTCGCCTCCGATAAGCTGGAAGGACGTAGAACCGGTAGCAGCGGCGCTAACCTCGCAGCAGAATATATCGCGCGGGAGTTTTCGCGTTACGGTCTGCGACGCAGCATTGGCAGGGATCTTCCCGGCATGTCTATCCTGGAAGCGGATTCGCCGCGCCGCTATATGCAGGAATTTCCCTACGTGGCCGGCGTTCAACTCGGAAAATCGAATAGGCTGTCATTTTCAGCTGCTGACTCTTCGGAGATCGACGTTCAAATCCTCGAAGACTGGATGCCGCTTGGCTTTTCAGCAAATGGACGGATTGAAAAGGCCGCTGGAGTTTTTGTCGGCTTTGGAATCACCGCGGCAGAATTGAAGCACGACGATTATTCAGGCGTCGATGTCGCCGGGAAAATCGCGATTGCCTTTCTCGGCACACCGGATGGTGACAACCCGCATGGGCAATTTGCGCGTTATGAGGAACCGCGTTGGAAAGCGATTGCGGCAAAGAATGCCGGCGCCAAAGCACTCATCCTCATTTCGCAACAGGAGCAATTCACCGACGAACGCCTGTCGCAGCTGCGTTACGACAATAGTGCGGGTGACGCCGGCCTGCCGGTCGTGATCGTTTCCAGTCAGACGTTGCTGCCACGCCTTGACGGCGCCAATTTCGCTGATACTTTGGCCCCCTTGAAAAAGGGAGTCGTTCCCCAGGTCAACGTCAAGGCTTTGATAACGCTGTCCACGGATATTGTGCGCAAAGAAGTATCGGCCTGGAACGTCGCCGGCATTCTCGACGGCTCTGATCCAACTCTCAAAAACGAAACGATAATCATCGGAGCTCACTACGATCACCTGGGACTTGGCGGTGCAGGAAGCCTCGCTCCTCGCGAGGGCGAGATACATCACGGCGCTGACGATAATGCATCCGGTACGGCAGGCGTGCTCGAACTCGCCCGTTTGTTCGCAGAACAAAGGCCCAGGCCGCGAAGAACGATTGTATTCATTGCTTTCAGCGGTGAAGAAGAAGGGCTGCTCGGCTCGAATTACTACGTGAATCATCCCATCGTGCCGCTCGCAAACACCGTCGCCATGATCAATATGGACATGATCGGAAGACTGAAAGATAAGAGTCTGATTGTCGGCGGCGTCGGAACGGCGCAGGAGTGGCGCTCAATGGTCGAGGCTCAGAATCTGTTGGAGAGCACGACTGTTACCGCGACAGCAGGCGCCGGGACGAACAGTTCGACCCGGGCCTTTCCGATGGTAGTAGCGTCTAATGGCCGGCCGATTGTAACCAGCGATAGTGCAAAGATGTTTTCCCTGACCCTCAATGAAGACGGTTTCGGTCCCAGCGACCATTCGTCTTTCTATGCCAAACAGATCCCGGTCCTCTTCTTCTGGACGGGCACCCACGCGGATTATCACAAACCTTCGGATACCGCCGAGAAGATCAACTATGGCGGCGAAGTGGGCATTCTCAAACTGGTTGCGCGACTAGTGAATTCAATCAACGCAAACGATAAGCGGCCGGCCTACACAGTTGCGAAAACCGAGGCGACCGGACGCTCAACTGGCTTTCGTGTCTCCCTGGGAACAATCCCCAATTATGCGGAAAGGAATGATGGGGTACTGCTTGACGGGGTGCGCGACGATTCGCCGGCAGCGAAAGCTGGACTGAAAGCCGGAGATAAGCTTGTGAAGCTGGCCGGCCGTGACCTACGCAACGTTTACGACTACACGTACGCGCTGGGAGAAATGAAGGCCGGACAGGAATATGAGGTTGAAGTCGTGCGCGGCGGCGAGCGGCTGAAATTCAAGATTACGCCCGCAGCGAGGAAGTAAATAAGAACGACCGGAAGTAAATAAGAACGACCGGAGACCGAGGACGGACGACCGCGGTACAAGTCTTCATGGTCGCCCGTCGTCGGTCGTCGGTCGTTTTCGTTTACCAGCGTGGTTCGCGATCGCCGCGGTCGCTGCCGCGATCGCGACCGCCACCACCGCCACCGGCATAACCACCACGACCGCCGCCGCCGCGGCCACCACGATCTTCTCTTGGCTTAGCTTCATTAACGGTCAGATTGCGCCCGCCAAAGTCTTTGCCGTTGAATTGTTCTATCGCTGCCGCAGCTTCTTCCGCCGTTGCCATTTCCACAAAAGCGAAACCTCGCGAACGGCCCGTATCGCGATCTTCAATCACCGAAGCCGATTCAACCGTACCGACTGACGCGAAAGCGTCACGCAGCTCATCGGCCGTGGTGCGGAACGAGAGGTTTCCCACATAAAGTTTCGTACCCATGTCTGTTTTATCCTTTTATATCGAAATGAAGCGCGGGCAAAACAAGATCCGAGATTTCAAGCGGGGAGCTTCTTGACCTCTTCCTCCATCGAAACGCGACGCACCCGATGCTCTTAAACTGCGAGAGCAGCTTCTAACAGGTTGAAAAACTGCCTAACTCTCTCCTCAGCCGAACGCGGGTCGCTTCACGATCACGGACAGGCGCAATCACCGCTGATGCGCGAGAGCAGGGACGATTGGACGGCGTTAAGTATGCCTCAGGCCCGCTTTTGAGTTCAAGCTTTATGAGGCTGCAGTGGCGTCCCTCCCCGGGCGCCCCGGACTCGCGGAGAAAAGGGCCCCCACGGAGGGAGACTCTACAGAATTGCCCCCGTAGTGTTTGTCTGATTGCTTGTGCGAAGCGCCTTGGAATATATTGCTTCGCTCCAAGTTTACTAATCGACGAAAGGTCCAGTTGGCAATATGTCCAAACCTGTTCCCATCACTGTCGCTCATGGCGACGGCATCGGGCCGGAGATCATGGCGGCTACTCTCCATATTCTCAAAGCCGCCGGCGCTAACCTCGAGATTGAAACAATCGAAATCGGCGAGAAAGTTTATCTGGCCGGCAACAGCTCGGGGATCGAACCGAGCTCCTGGGAGTCTCTGCGCCGCACCAAAGTTTTTCTCAAGGCGCCGATTACCACGCCCCAGGGTGGTGGTTATAAGAGTCTTAACGTGACGGTGCGCAAAACACTCGGTCTGTACGCCAACGTTCGTCCCTGCGTTTCGTATCACCCGTTTGTGGAGACAAAGCACCCGGTCATGGATGTAGTCATTGTTCGTGAAAACGAGGAAGACCTCTATGCCGGCATCGAACACCGGCAGACCGAGCAGGTGATGCAATGCCTGAAACTGATCTCGCGTCCGGGTTCGGAAAAGATCGTGCGCTACGCCTTTGAATACGCCCGCCGGAACAACCGCAAGAAAGTCACCTGCTTCACTAAAGACAACATTATGAAACTTACCGACGGGCTGTTTCACAAGGTCTTTGACGAAATCGCCGCCGAGTATTCAGACATTGAAAACGAACACTGGATCGTAGACATTGGCGCGGCGAAGCTGGCCGATACGCCTGAGATTTTTGATGTGCTGGTGATGCCGAATCTTTATGGCGATGTACTCTCCGACGTCTCAGCGCAAATCGCGGGCTCCGTCGGTTTGGCGGGTTCTGCCAACATCGGGGAGCACGTGGCCATGTTTGAAGCAATTCATGGTTCAGCTCCCCGTCGCGCGGGGCAAAATTTGGCAAACCCTTCAGGGTTACTACTGGGGGCGATAATGATGCTGGTCCATATCGGCGAAACCGGGGTGGCGGAGCGCGTGCACAATGCCTGGCTGCGAACAATGGAAGATGGGGTACACACGTACGATATCTACAAAGAGGGCGTCAGCAGTCAGAAGGTGGGTACTAAAGAGTTCGCCGAAGCCGTTGCTCAACGAGTAGGCCAGACACCACAGACTCTAAAACCCGCTAAGTATAAATCTGTCGAGGAAGTGGCGCCGTCAGCACTCGCGCCGGAGCGAAAGCAGACTCGGGCAAAGAAAGATTTGGTCGGCGTTGATGTTTTTCTGGACTGGACCGAGGGCAGCGCCAACGAGCTGGGCGACGCGTTAAGTAAACTTAACGGCGACGGCACGAAGCTCGAGATGATGAGCAATCGCGGGGTCAAGATATGGCCGGGCGGTCATGCGGAGACATTTTGTTCAGACCACTGGCGCTGTCGATTTCTTTCAGACACGGCCGGGGCCGCTGTCTCCCATCCACAGATAATCTCGCTTCTCAAGCGCTTCGCGGATGCCGGGTTTGATTTCATCAAAACGGAAAATCTTTACAACTTTGACGGCGAGCGAGGATACTCGCTGGATCAGGGAGCGTAGAGAAACGAACAAGCCTTAGCGAATTTCGTCGCAATACGGCAGCTTTGGACCTTGAACAATGTGGCAGTTGTTGGAAGTTGAAAGGGGATTTTATGGGCGAGACAGAAGGACATCAAAGAGCGCATAAAGATAACGAACAAAAGGTAGAAGATGAAAAGGGACCAACCGAAAAGCTTCGTGATCAGGAGAAGACTCGGGCGGACCAATTAGTGCCGGGGACTGAAATTCCGGGAGCACAGAATCCCGATAGCGAAGAGATCAAGGATGAGAAGAGTCCCAACACAGAATAGCCATGAGTGTCGATAAGAAATGGGATCTGAGATCCGGGATCTGAAAATCTGAGTTCTGAAATCTGAGTTCTGAGATTTGAAATCTGAAATTTGAGACTAACTATGAGTGCTGAAACCACGCCAACCGCTCCGCTCGTCGCTGTGATCATGGGCAGCAAGTCTGACTGGGAAACCATGCGTCATGCCGATCAGACGCTGACAGATTTTTCAGTTCCACATGAATGCCACGTAATGTCTGCGCATCGAACGCCCCAATTGGCTTCCGAGTTTGCGTCCGGAGCAGCGTCGCGAGGGATCGAAATCATTATCGCGGCAGCAGGCGGAGCCGCCCACTTAGCGGGTGTCCTCGCCGCCCACACCATCGTGCCCGTCCTGGGCGTGCCCATGAAAAGCGATGCTCTCAACGGCATGGATTCGCTTTTAGCGACCGTCCAGATGCCCGCAGGTATTCCGGTAGGCACCCTCGCCATCGGCAAGCCGGGGGCCATCAATGCGGCCTTATTTGCCGTTGCCATCCTCGCCAATACCCGGCCGCCCCTCCGGGCAAAGCTAAAAGAGTTTCGAGAGCGCCAGGAACAACAAGTACGTAGCGCAACTGTTCCCTAACCTCCATGCCAGAAGTCTTGCTTGAAATATCCCAACCTTTAGAGCAGAATGCGATCCTCGTAATACCGCGCCGGATGAAGGACTAATCTCTGAGACTTCATCTGTTTTCACAATTCTCCCAGTCTCGCTTTTGTTGGAATCCGAACCAATGCTCGGCGAAACAGTCTCCCACTATCGGATTATCAAGCAACTAGGCGAAGGTGGAATGGGAATCGTTTACCTTGCCGAAGACACGACTCTGGGGCGACAGGTGGCGATGAAATTTCTCACCTCCACTGCCGCGGACTACCGAGCCAGGTTTTTGCGAGAAGCACGCGCCGTCTCCGTCTTAACCCACCCAAACATAGCCACCGTGTTTGATTACGGAGAAACCGCTGAGGGCCAACCTTACATTGTGATGGAGCTGATTAAGGGTGAGCCTTTGAGCGACAAATTGCGGGCCGGCTCATTGCCACTTCCAGAGGCTGCTCGGATTGTGTCTTCCATCGCCGAAGCGCTGGGCGAAGCCCATCATCAGGGAGTTGTGCACCGCGATATAAAGCCTTCAAACGTAATTATCACCGAGCGCGATCAGGTTAAGGTGGTCGACTTCGGACTGGTCAAACAGATTTATGAGGAGTCCGCGGAAAACGCAGACGATCGGGGCCCGACCGGGCCCGGCACACACACTCGCAGCGACGTGATCGTTGGCACGCCTCTCTATTTTTCACCGGAACAGGCTACGGGAAAGAAAGTCGATCGGCGCACGGATCTGTTTGCTCTGGGAGTGGTCCTTTATGAATGCATTACCGGACAGTCGGCATTCGCGGGTGGGAGCCTCATTGAAATCGGCGCCCAGGTGATTCATGTCACGCCGCCCCTGCCTTCAGAGATCAACGATCATGTCCCGCCGGAGCTCGATCGAATTACGATGAAGGCGATCGAGAAAGATGTTGAAGCGCGTTACCAATCGGCGGCAGAGTTCATTGAAGACTTGCAAACAATACTTCCCAGCCTGCAGGTAGATGGAATTCGACGCGTTAGGCCCACGAGCTCGTTTGCGCGCCCGCATACTCATTCCGCCAGCGCTTTAACTACTCTTGCGGAGAGTTTTCGAAAGCCACGGCTTTCCTGGCGCACGGTCGTGCTTCTTCTACTTGGTATTGGTTTGTTGACCGGGGCTTTATTCTGGTGGCGGCGACCGGCTCCCTATAAGCCCTCACCTACCGCCCTTGATTGGTACAACAAAGGAACCGAAGCTTTGCGGAACGGGGCCTTCCTGCAAGCCAGCAAAGCCTTCGAACAATCCGTCGCCATTGACCCCAGGTTTGCCCTGGCCCACGCGCGACTCGCCGAAACGCTTTTCGAACTTGATTATGCGGACAGGGCCAAGGACGAAACTCTAATCGCTCAGCGCCTGGTACTCAACCAGTCTCAATTACCGCAGATTGATGCCCGCTACATCGAAGCTATCAATGCAACCGCAACCAGAGACTTTCCCGGTGCGATTCAGGCCTACAAAGAGATCGCGCGTTTGTCGCCCGACCAGCCGCACGTCTACGTTGACCTGGGCCGCGCATACGAGAAGAACGACGAACACAAGCCCGCAATTGAAAGTTACCGAACCGCCATCGACCGTGCGCCACAGAATCCAACGGCTTATTTACGGGCGGGCGTTCTCTATGGTGATCAGTTGGACACGGCTGAAGCCATGAAGAGTTTCGACAAAGCACAGGAGCTCTTCGAGGCTCTGGGGAACTTTGAAGGGCAAGCCGAAGTTGCGTACCAGCGAGGCGCGATTTTCGACAAGCAAACCAAGCCCGCCCAGGCCCGGCCTTATCTCGAGCGCGCTCTGGAGTTGGCTAAGACAACGGGGAGCGAATATCAGGAAGTGAAGACAATGCTCGCGCTCGGAAACGTGGCTGTTGATGAGGGCAACTATTCTCAAGGCCGCGATGTCATCCAGCAGGCAATTGAAAAAGCGCGAGTAACTGGAATCGACCGGTATGTTAAGCGCGGTCTGGTAGACCGGGGCAATTCTTTTTTGGTAGAGGGAGTGTACGCGGAGGCAGAAAAGGCTTACCACCAGTCACTCGAACTTGCCACCAGGCAGAAAGATAATCGCAATGCGGCCCGCGCATTACTTGCCCTTGGCGGCGTCCTTCTGAGGCAGAGTAAACCAGCCGAAGCAGCGCGTTACCTGGAGCAAGCGCTTCCATTTTATCGGCAGGCAGGGTATCGCAAAGAAGCGATACAGGCGTTTGCATTGTGGGCCCGAACGAAACAGCAACAGGGCGAATACGATGCCGCAATCCAGGCATATGAGCAACAACTAAAAGTGGCCCATGAACTTGGCGAATCCGGCCAGGCGCAGGTGGCCGAGGGAGACATCGGTATCACCCTTTCAAGGCAGGGCAAGTACCCCGAAGCACTCAAGCATTTTGAAGAGAGCTATACGATCGCGAAGTCGCTTGGCAGCAACAAAAACATTGCCTTAAGCCTTACGCATCGGGCCGAGGCCCTGGGATCACTGGGCCGTCACGACGAAGCAAGCGGGGTTCTTGCTGAAGCCGCAACATTCGCTACGCGAACTGACGCCAGTAAGAATGTAGTGGCCTGGTTCCACCTGGTCGGTGCTCGAATGGCTCTCAGCGACCGCAAATGGCAGGAGGCTGAAGTAAAAGCGACGCAAGCGTTGTCGTTGGGAGGTGCCGAATTCAAAGACATCGCAATTGAAGCCGCCCGTACTCGAGGATTGGCCCATATGTTTGCGGGCGCGCCGCGCGAAGGACGGCTTGAATGTGAGCAAGCAGTCAAGATTGCGCGAGAAACAAGTGAGCCTTCGTTGCTGGCAGAGTCCTTGTTAGTTCTGGCCCAGGCAGATCTTGAGAACGGAGATAGTGATGGCGCTCTAAAAGCTTCGCTGGAATCGCAGGAAGCGCTTTCCCGTCTGGGCAAACCAGACTACGAATGGATCGCCTTGCTCGTTGCCGCACGCGCCAGCCAAAGCAAAGGGCAAACTGAGAAGGCGCTGGAATATGCTACGCGCGCCGAAAGTCTGCTCCAGGGACTTCAACAACGATGGGGCGGCGACAACTACAATTCTTATCTTAAACGGCAGGACATTCAATTCTATCGCAAGTGGCTCAGCGGATTCCCGCTGGGTAAACCCGTAACCTCACTTTACCCTCGATAAGGAGCAACAAGATGAGCGGAAGTGGTGACATTATCATCAAAGGCGGCTCAGTGGATGTGAATTATGCCGAGAGTTTTTACCCAAAAGATCCCACTGATCCTAACAGTCATAAGAACGCAAACAGAAAGATAACCCGGGTTGTGATCACGGGCGAGATCGTCTTCGACAGCGGTGACCATCCCGAAGGGTTGAGCTGCGAAATCAGGGCGATTACAAAGTAAGTTCAGCCGCGGACAGGCAGCAATAGTCAGTCCAGATCAGCGCCTCCCAATTGCTGGCTTGAGCCGAGGTGTGCCCGGAGTGAGACAGAGAATTAAATGTCCGGCTGTGAAACAGAGATTGCGCGGCACGCGGAGCGATCTCATTAACACCGCGGCTTTAGCCCGGTGACGAGGAAGGGGGCTTCGAAGCGAAACCGTTTCGAACGGTCTTGTGTGGGCGGAATCAACGAGAAACCGTTAGAAACGGTTCAGAAGATTCATGGGCAAATCTTGATCACCGGGCTGAAGCCGCGGTGCTAATTAGATCGCTCCGCGTGTTCAAGCAGCCCATGTAAAGGACAACGACTAATCCTCAACGGATTAGGCGGTTTCAGGACCGGCCGCGTGTTAGCAATGCAATAATCGCGACAAATAACGCCGAACCGATAATCGACCAGATGATGGGAAAACTGGTGGTGCCGATTTTAATTGCAAACAGCTCCGGCAATCCCAGTTGGCGAGCCAACCACATCCCGAGTACCGCGCCCACAAATCCCAGGGCAATCGAAACCAGGCATCCGCCGCGTGAAAAGCCAGTGATCGCCTGACCCAGGGCGCCGCAGAGACCAGCGATAAGAAGCAGGACTATCAGATCAAGTATCGTCATTTGAATCTCCTTAAGATAGAAAGTAATAAGTGCAAGTGCACTAAGGTCATTTATCGTTCCGGTAAACCTGTCCGCCTTTCATCACAAAACGCACTCGCCGCAGGGCCGTGAGGTCATGCGCCGGATCGCCCTCGACGGCGATCAAATCAGCGAAGAGACCAGTCTTAACCTGGCCAATCTTGTCTTCCATGTGCAACACGCGCGCATCGATGGAAGTTGCCGAACGCAGCGCGTCGATGATTGGCATCCCCCAGTTCACCATGGCTTCGATTTCTCTTGCATTGTCACCGTGAGCAAAGACCCCCACGTCGCTGCCGCTGGCAATGATTACGCCCGCTTCCAGCGCTTGTTTGAAAACGAGTTTCTTGCGCTCAGCATTCGCACCCGCAACTGACAGCGTTGGACACAAGGCTGTGTTGTGCTCTTTCATCAGCCGAAATAATTCAGGCGTGCCACCGTCGCCATGTTCGATCGTTTCCACGCCGGCAAGAATCGCTCGACGCGCTCCTTCCGTGCTGGTGGCGTGTGCGGCGACGGGGATGCCCGCGCTTTTTGCGACCTCGACAGCGAGCTTCAATTCATCGAGAGTAAAGGTTGCATGTGCAGTCCCGCCTGCTCCCCAGCGATAGTCAGCATACACCTTGATCCAATCTGCGCCCTTGCCGATTTGCTCTCGCACCACGCGCGTCAGGTTGTCGATCCCATCAGCTTCCTCGGCGCCCTGGGGAACGTTCCACTCGGAAGCGTAGCCCTTTGGACCATAGCTGCCGCTCGCCACAATCGCGCGAGTAGCTACGACCATTCGCGGGCCGGGTATGATTCCCTGCTGCACGGCTTGCTTTAATCCAACATCCGCGTAGCCTGCGCCCTCGGTGCCGAGGTCGCGAATCGTTGTGAAGCCAGCCACCAACGTGTTGCGCAAATGATTAGTTGCGCGCGCCACCCGCAGGCTCAAGGCCTCTCGCGCCACCTGATCGTTCCAAACTGTTTCACTGTAAGGATGTAGTAAAACGTGGGAGTGCGCGTCGATAAGTCCTGGCAACAGCGTCATCCCAGGCAAGTCGATTACTTTCGCGTCCGCTGGAGTCTTGATTTCGCCGGCACGTCCCACTCCCTCTATCTTTTCGCCGCGCACCAGCACGACCCAACCATCATGCAACTCGGCCGACTCGCCATCAAAAATGTGCGCCGGTCTAAGCAGATAAATGCTCTCCGGCGGCTTTGGAACGGACGACTGAGTTTGCGCGGACGGTATGATCTGAGCGAAGGGACAAATAATAATGACGACTAATAAAAGCAACAGTGCATAACGCATTTTCGAGTTTACCTTTCGGGAAAATAAGGATAGCCGCCAAGACGCCAGGTACGCCAAGCGAATTAGACCTGTTCCATCTTGGCGGTCTTGGCGTCTTGGCGGTGACGCATCAGAATCCCTTGCGCTTGAGCCACTCGCGCACCACCTCAGCCTGTCCGCGCTTATTCGCGTCTACTTCATAATTCAACTGCCGCATCTCTTCCGTGGGAATCGCGTGCGCAAGTTTGCCGAGCACCTCACTCAAGGCGGGCAGGCGCGACAAGGAATCGTTTCGCACGAGATACACCGCCTCATACGGCGGAAAGTAATGCCGATCGTCTTCGAGCTGGAAAAGATCAAGCGCCGCGATCCTTCCTTCAGTCGAGTTGCCGGCAATAAGATCTACTTTGCCTGAAGCCAGTGCAATGTATGTCAGGGAAAGATCCATTTCCCTTGGCTGTTCGGCGAATTTCAAACCATAAGCTTTGACGAAACCGGGATAACCATCAGCCCGCGACATGAAATCCTGGCCAAAACCTGCCCGCCAGTTTTGCGCGTAAGGCACCGCGTCCGAAATCGTCTTCAGCTTTAATCGTCTGGCCTCGGCGCCGCGCACCAGGATCGCAAAAGTATTATCGAAACCGAGAGGCTCGCTTACGGCAACATTGAATTTCTCGGCGTACTCTTTTTTGACCTGCTCGTAGACCGTGCGCGGGTCGGTGACAGGTGGATGCTTCAGAATGGCCGTATAGGCAGTGCCGGTGTATTCCGGATAGAGATCGATCTTTCCCGCCAGCAACGCATCGTGCGGCAGGTTTCCGCCTAACTCAAAGTTTCGTTCAACGGCCATCCCGCGCGCTTCGAGCATCTGAGCGACGATCTCTCCAAGCAGCGCCGACTCGGTGAAGTCTTTGGAGCCGACCACGACGTGCCCCTTTTGCGATTGGGCACTATGTGAACCTGAATCGCGCGAGCCGAGATAGATGCCGGTAACGAGCGCAACCGCGATCGCAGTGATTGCGGCTACCGCAAAGCCTTTCCGGCGTGAGGCCGTGGCCGTCTTCCGTCGTCGAACTGCTGAGAAGCGGCCTTCAAGTAGCCCGAGTCCGAAGTCTGCGATCAAAGCCAGCAAAGCCGCGGGTACCGCTCCGGCAAGTAGTAGGTTGTTATCAAACTGCCGGATGCCACGAAATATGAAAACTCCAAGACCGCCTGCCCCGACGGCCGCCGCAATCGTAGTGACTCCGATAGCTATTACCAGCGCCACTCTAACGCCGGTGATTATCACGCTCATCGCCAACGGCAACTCGACCTGCCAAAGCACCTGCCGGCCGGTCATCCCCATGGCAACGGCCGCCTCGCGGACGTTTGCGTCAACCCCCAGAATGCCGGTCACTGTGTTGCGAATAATGGGCAGCAACGAATAGAGGACCAGCGCCACGATTGCGGTGCGCGCTCCGATGCCGCCAATGAATGGCAGCGGAATAAGAAAACCAAACAACGCCAGGCTGGGAATTGTCTGCATCACGTTGGCGATGCCAAGGACCGGACTGCGCAGCGATTTTTTGCGGGTCAGGAGGATACCGGTCGGGATGCCGATGGCGACCGCGATCAGAGTCGAGATAAATACGAGCCACAAGTGCTCACGCAAGTGCTGTAACAGCTCCGGCCAATTCTGCTGGAGAAAATGCCAGAAGCTCATGCCCTTCCCTCCACGGGATCTGAGTTAAGCGGGGCAAGGGTAAGAGTCTCTTGATAAGCTAACGCCTGTTTGTTCTTCGACTTGAGAAAGTTTTCCGGCGTCTCCAGTAGCAGCAATTCTCCTTTGTGCATTAACCCGATGCGAGAGCCGAGCAGCAAGGCCTCGCGCACGTCATGAGTCACGAAGACAGCAGTCTTCTTGAGTCGCTTGCTGATATCAATGAACTCCCTTTGCAAACTCGCGCGCGTTAATGGATCAAGAGCGCCAAACGGCTCATCCAACAAAAGCAGCGGTGGTTCGGCAGCCAGAGCGCGCGCCACGCCAACTCGTTGTCGCTGTCCTCCTGAAAGCTCGCCTGGATAGCGCCCGGCAAACTCATTCGGCTCGAGACCGACGATGGAAAGGAGTTCGTTAACTCGATTTTTGATCTTGTCTTCGCCCCAACGTTCGAGCGCAGGAACCAGACCCACGTTTTTCTCGACGGTGAAGTGTGGGAAAAGGCCACCTTCCTGAATTACATAACCGGTTCGACGTCGGAGGCGAATAGGATCCCACTCGGTCGTAGGCTTGTTCTCAACCAGCACCTGACCAGAGTTTGGCAACAGGAGACGATTGATAAGTTTGAGAGCGGTGGTCTTGCCGGAGCCGGACTCACCCAGCATGACGAGTGTCTCGCCCTGCTGTACTGCGAAGGTGAGATGGGAAATTATCGGAGTCGAACCATGAGAGAAACTGACGTCGCGAAACTCTACCAGGGGCTTGTCAGCGGACTCAGTCATTTAAGGTCAAGTACTAGACAATGATGGAAGAGCGGGGGCAAGCCCACCTTCCTAACCTGTGAGACTTCCTGACTCGCTCGATTGATCTTGTCTTGAAAGCTCGAAATGGTTAAGACTCCACTCAATCAGCTCGGGGTCAGGAAGCGGGCTTGCCCCGCTCTTCCGCAGTTATCAAACCGCCAGCAAGAGATTGCTACTGAACTGTTGCTTTTGGTCCAACCATGTCTGGGCACGAGTGAAACCTGTTTCAGAAGCCAGTGTTCCTATGTCCGACAGATCATACTTGTAAGAGTTCTCAGTATGAATCTGTTCGCCCTCACTAAATTGAACTTCCATATCGAGCTGGCTAATCCTGACGGTTTGTCCGCGAAGACTCTCGATGTAGATCTCAACGCGTCCCATCTGCTCGTTATAGAACGCGCGGTGTTGAAATGCCCTCAGGTCAAAGTCGCCGCCAAGCTCGCGATTGATACGCGCCAGCACGTTTAGGTTGAACGCCGCCGTCACACCCAATGCATCGTTGTATGCGGCTTCCAGAGTTTTCTTATCTTTTTTCAAATCCGCGCCCAGCAAGAGTGCGTCTCCCTCAGACAACACTTGTCGCAAAGCGCGCAGGAATCTATGCGCCTCATCCGGATCAAAGTTGCTGATGTTTGAGCCAAGGAAGAGCGCCAACGTGCGAGCCCTCCTGGTCTTCTCCAGTTCAGCCAGGCCGGCAAAGTAGTCGGCAGCATAAGCTTCGATCTTCAACTCCGGATACGATTGCAGAAGTATTCGCGAACTGCTATCGAGCGCGGTAGCGGATATGTCTACCGGGATAAACTTCAGCTCCTTCTGTTTTCTGAGAAGCGCTTCAATTACTAGTCTGGTTTTTGACGCACTGCCGCTGCCCATCTCAAGAAGCGTCGTCTCGCCGTCGACGGAACCAATGATCTGATCCGCATAACGCTCGAAAATCTCATTTTCGGCGCGGGTCAGGTAATACTCGGGCAGCAGGCATATAGCTTCAAAGAGTTGGGAACCCAGCTCATCATAGAAATACTTTGGTAGAAACCGTTTCGGCTTGGTTGTGAGACCACGACGCACATCTTCGGCGAGTCCGGCGCGAGGATCGCGCTTGACGAGATTGTGGATGACGAACTTCTCTTCGGCTATCTGCGCTTGATGAGGTTGTAACACCGTCTTCCCCCCTGGTACCCAATGTAGTCCCACGCTTCCGATACCAGCATGCGTGGTCATATGAGTTAACAGTTTGCTGGGTCGACGTATGATAGCGGATCAACCCTCATTATCCACCATTGATATCCTGTCACGGCCCTTTTGAGTGGCTGACCACGGATCAGAACGATCTGTCAGCGGTTAAACGGATATTCATTTACCCAGTGGAAGCCGCGGTTAGTCAGCCGAAATGTTGAAGGATCCTTTCGATGCATTCGCGCCTCAAATTGATGGCCCTCCAGTTCGCCTTTGAAGATCATGTGGCCGGGTTTGGGTGTCTCGTACTTGAACGTGGCGTTCCAGTTAGGATCCTCTCGGTTGGTCAAGGTCATGGTCCGGTTTTTTGAATCCAGTTCGAGTGAATATCTCTGCTGCGGTGCATCCACGAATTGAACGCTGAGACGGTTTGAGTACTCCAGGATCACTCGCTGCCAACGGTTCGGATCCGACATCGTGAGCGGGCGGGATGTACCGTCCATCGTAACCTCGTCGACCGACCAGATGCCATGAATCGCAGGATCTACGGTTACGCTGTCCCAGAATTTCGTGCCCTGCCACGATTGATAAAGCGCGGCGCTGGTGAAAAGCAACAATAACAGCAACTGCAACCACAGTAGACCGCGGTTAAGGATTCCGCGTTTAAAGAAGGGTCGAACAATAGTGGGCTCCGCGCGGCGGTTGAATACCAGGACGTTTGCCAGCCGTCGCGTATCAGGCAAGGCAATGAATACCGCCATGATGATTAAGTTAAGGGAAAACAATTTGACGGGCACGTCATAGGTCATGTTCAGGATAAAGACGTTGCCCATGGCCCCGATCGTGATAAGCGCTCCCAGGGTAGCCAGCGGCGGAATGATCAATAACGCGCCGCCGATCATCTCAGCCGCACCAGTAAAGAGATTGTAACCATAAGATGCTCCCATAAATGTCCAGAGCAAACCCATAGGTGACGAATCTCCGTAAGGCTGGACCAGTCGGCTCAGGTTCGGTGCTGGAAACTGTGATTGGATAACCTTGGCCGAGCCATAAACAATCATCGTGGCGCCGAGATAAAGCCTGACATAAAATCTCAGCCAATGGTACAGCGCATCATATCTCAGCCGCTTGTGGTCCAGCGCCGACCAAATGAGGCCGCCGATGATTGCCAGCGCCAGAAAACAAAACGTTTGCACCCAATCGTAAGCCCTATCTCCGCTCCCGGTTTCGTCAAGGCTGATGGCGGAACCCACCTGGAGAACGTGATGCGCGACCCAGGGAACCAATGCCTGCCAGATCTTTGAGTATGCATTCGCGACGCCGTCCGTACCTGGTAAGGTTCCGAAGGGAAATGGAAGCGCAAAAAGCACGAAGTAAACGAATGCGATGCGAAACGAGAGCGACTTGGCACGGCCCCAGTCGTTCTGTTGTTTCTGGCTTTCTACATCTGCCTGCTGTTCGGTTTCCGATCCCTTGTCGGACGCTAGCCCTGGATAATCAGCGTCTGAGGATGAAGGCGTCGGGACATCGGATGCGGTAGGGGTTCCGTCCATCAAAACCTCTCTCCAGCACGGTGTGAATTGAAGCTGCAAGAATCGGGCCGACAATACTACTCAACATGGCAACATGACAACCTCCAAGAATAGAGCCCGCGCACTACAGGCGTATGGAGTACAAGCTTTAGCTTGCCTGTTTTCGCATGCCCAACCTCATGGTTGATGTACTCTATACGCCGGTAGTCAAGGCGATCATCCTTTTCCCGACCGACTCGGAGCGGGTTGACCGCGATCGGTTCGCGGCCAGGGAGGAGATTCCCATGTTGCACATCTCATGGCGCATTATCACGGTAACCTTCTTCGTTGCGTTCCTCTTGTTCCTCGGCAACCTGAGTGTCGCTTCAGACACAACCGATTACTTTAAGATCTCTGTTATTGATGATGCGACCGGGCGAGGTGTGCCTTTGGTTGAACTGAAAACTACGAGTGATGTCCGCTATTATACTGACAGCAACGGCATTATTGCTTTCTATGAACCCGGCCTGATGAACAAGGAGGTCTACTTCCACGTTCGGAGCCACGGCTACGAGTTTCCCACCGATGGTCTGGGTAATCGTGGCAAAACACTTAAACCAACCCGTGGCGGCAGCGCCCTACTAAGAATCAAACGTATTAATATCGCTGAGCGACTCTATCGGATTACTGGCGAAGGAATCTATCGCGACAGTTTTCTTGTTGGACAGACAGTTCCCACCGCGCAGTCTTTGCTCAATGGACAGGTTACGGGTCAGGATTCAGTTCTGGTCACGCCTTACAAAGGCAGACTCTACTGGTTCTGGGGAGACACAAGTAGGGTCTCCTACGCGTTGGGAAATTTTGGTTCATCGGGAGCAACTTCGGAATTGCCCGGCAACGGCGGGCTCGATCCGAGTGTGGGCGTCGACCTAACCTACTTCGTGGATGGGTCGGGTTTCAGCAAACCGATGTGTCCGCTTCCCGGAGGCGGTTTGGTTTGGATGTTCTGGTTAGTCACTGTCCCTGACGACTCGGGAACGGATCGCCTGGTGGCCGGCTACTCACGGATTAAGGATCTGGGTGAAGCATACGAGCGAGTCATCGGCGTGTTCAATGACAAAACCGAGACTTTTGAGCCGCTTGCCAGACCGGAGACCAGCCTGAAAGAACCTACTCTTGCCGCGCATCCTTTTCGCGGCAGTGCGGCGGGCGAAGACTATTTTTTCTTTGCCGGCCGGCGTCTCTTCACCCGTATCAAGGCCGACTTAAAACACCTCACTGATCCAAAAACCTACGAATCGTTTACTCCGCTGACACTCGGAAGCAACTTCGACAAGGGAGTCTCGCAGTTGGACCGAAGTTCTGACGGGCGACTGAGATATTCCTGGAAAGCCGACACGGATTTCGTTAATTATGAACGGCAGCAAGAACTCATTGCGGCGGGAAAAATGAAACCGGACGAAGCGCTATGGCAGCTGCTTGATAGCGACACAGGAGAAGCTATCACAGCTTCGCCCGGTTCTGTGTTTTGGAACAATTTCCGCAAGCGCTGGGTGATGTTCCTCGAGCGATCCGGGCAGGTATGGTATGCGGAAGGCGATACTTTCTTAGGCCCGTGGGTTTATGCCAAAAAAATTGTGACGCACGATCGTTACTCTTTTTACAATGTGACGCAGCACCCGTATTTTGATCAGGACAGAGGGCGCCTCGTTTACTTCGAGGGCACTTACACGGATGCCTTTGCTAGTCCTCCAGACATCACCCCGCGTTACAACTATAACCAAATCATGTATCGGCTGGCGTTGGATGACCCGCGTCTCTTCTTACCGGCTCCCGTGTATCTCGTAAGACCAGGAAACGGCGCTGCGAGTCTGCAGTTGCGCGAGACGGTGGAGTCAAACCAGATCTGGTCGAAAGTTGAGGCGGTTCCGTTCTTTGCCGTGCCACCGGATCGCAAACGTGAAGGATTGATTCCAATCTTTGGCAGAACTGAAAAGGGTAGCACCGTTCTAGGAACCGCCCCGCCTGCAGGAGCATCTGAGCAGAATCCTCCGCTCTTCTATGCTTTGCCGGTCGTATCCAGGTCTCCCGAAGTGCGCCTCACAGGAGCGTGGCGGTGTAAATCAAAAGACTCCAGCGGTTCTGAATTTGTTTTCTTTCTGGATCTCAAAGTTGAGGGTGAGCAAGTCAAGGGAAGATCCGCGGATGACGAGTTAGTGATTACCAGCGGAAGTTTTAAGGGCGAACGAATAGAGTTGAATCTTAAAGACAATGAGGGCTCTTATATCCTTACTGCGCGGCTACGAGATGGAAAACTAAGCGGCGAGTTCAAAAAGATTGGTACCAGCGAGAGTGGAACGTGGGAGGGCGAGCGCTCCGACCTCCCGTCGCCAATTCCCTCAGCCGGTGTCGTTCTGCTTTATGAGTATGTCGATAGCCTGAATGGCAGTCTCTTCTATTCAACCAACCCGGACCTGGCGAATAGAACGACTAAGCGCACTGCGGAACCCATCTGCCGCGTCTGGCGAAATCCAATGTCAACACTCATCCTTGACCCGCAAACGGTGCCGGTTAGTTTTACCAGGAAAAATACCACTCCTTGACCGGTGGCATTATGCTCGGGCAAGATCTGACGCGATGCTTTACCAAAACCCCCGCCGAGCAAGATCTGACCGTCATCAATCCCCGTACACTAAGTTAGCTGTTGTAGTTGGTCTGTTTATCTTCACAGCGACAGTCAATTCCGTTTCCGCGCAAAACTACACGCGAGAGATGGACACGGCTCCCAAGGTTTCGCTTTCAGTCAAGAGCAGGAATGGTCGCGTGAGTGTGATTGCTTCTGACGAGCAGGTGAAGAAGTTGTCAATTGAGGCCAGTTCAGCCGGCGCGCCGGTGGATTCAACTGATGTTCAGGCCATTGGCAAAGGCGGCGCCATCAATGTCGAGGTCCGCGATCGGGGTGACAAAGACCGCATCGATCTCATCGTGCGCATCCCCTCGCGCTCGAAAGTAAAAGTTGAGACTCAGGCGGGTGCGGTCGATATCGTTGGCAACGTCGAATCTGCCGAGGTCGCAACCAATACCGGAACGATTCATGCCGACGTTCCGCTTGAAGTGCTGAAGTTCAACTTTATCTGGACGGCAAGCAAGCCAAGGTATTTGAGCGACGTCGAGCTTCCGGAGATAAAAGAAAAAGCGGCAGGGGTCTCGACGATTTCCGGAAAGCTGGGAGAGAAGGGCTCAAAGAAAGAGGATCGTGTTCAACTCAATTTCGTTACCCAACGAGGCGTGGTTTTGCTCAACGTCGATCCCACGATGGTTCCCACAGATCTGCACGAACGGCCCCTCACTGAAGCCGCCCGCGCCATTGTTCGCAGTGGCGACAGCCAACTGATTGACGCAATTAGAAAAGTTTCGCCGAAGATGTTTGGTGATTACGCGAAGACTCTGCCGCCGCCTGAGAAGGAGCCCACACTCATGCAGCGCTCGCCGCCGGGCCAGTTCGTGAGCAAAATTTCGGCACAGTTGCTGCGCTTTAATGCCAGCGTTACTGATCGGAACGGCCGTGCAATTGGAGGCATGAAGGAGTCAGACTTCACCGTTTTTGAAAATGGTGTCGAACGCCAGGTAACCAAGGTAGTTCCCACTAACGAGCCCTTCAATTTAGTGCTCCTGCTGGACGTCTCCGGGAGTGTGGAGGAGCGAATAGACTTCATCCGTAAAGCAGCGCGTGACTTTTTGAAGACGGCGAGTCCGCAAGATCGCATTGCCATCATCAGTTTTCGTGACGACATCCAGGTCATCTCCGATTTCAGTACCGATCGGCAGATGCTGTCCCAGAAGCTCGAGGACATCGATGCCGGCGGCGCGACCTCGCTTTATGACGCGCTCGGGTATGTCCTGGCGAATACGGTGAAACAACTACGCGGGGAAAGGACCGCTATAGTTGTGCTTTCAGACGGAGACGATAACAAGTCGTTCCTGCCGTTTCCCGCAATTCTGGAAGCAATAATGGAATCCGGCGCCCTGATTTATCCCTTGTATGTTCCTTCGGGTTTGATTCCAGAGGGAAGTGTGCCCAGACCCGACATCACGATCGATCCGCTACGCACACGTTACCTGACACTCACCACTCGCGCTCACGAAGAGGGCCAACAGCTCGCCCAGGTTTCCGGCGGGGTCTATTATCCCATTCGCCGGCTCGAAGACCTGCAACGGGCTTATGACGATGTCGTGGTTCAACTTCGCACTGCATATACAATTACCTATGCTTCAAATTCCACCCCGTCAGGTAATCCCAGAGTGCGTGTCCGGGCTAACCGCGATGGAGCTTCGGTGCGTTTGAGTCCGGTGGTGAATGTGGCCACGCCCTGAATCCGGCAAGCACGAAGTCAATCATTACTTGAAAAGAGCAAGCGAACGCCGCGAGTTTACTTTTCATCCTTCATACTTCATCCTTCATTCTTCAGATGTCCCAACCACTTTTCGCATCTCTATTTGATGAAACCGAGCGGCGGCCGCTGACTGTCAGCGAGCTGACTGAGTCAGTTCGCAAAGCGATTGAGGCGCGTTTTTCGTCCGTGTGGGTGGAAGGCGAAATCTCAAATTTCAAAGCGCATTCATCCGGTCATTGGTATTTCACCATCAAGGACGAGGATGCTCAACTTCGCGCCAAATGCTTCCGTTCGGCAAACAGCCGCATACGTTTTCGCCCAACTGATGGCCTGCACGTCAGGGCCCGCGGCCGTCTGACAGTCTACCAAACGCGTGGCGAGTATGAATTGATTGTGGAGGCGCTTGATCCTGTGGGTGCCGGCGCGTTGCAGGTCGCGTTTGAGCAGTTGCGGGATCGACTCCAAAAGGAAGGGCTTTTTGCCCAGGAGTTGAAGCGGCCGTTACCGGTTTTCCCTGGACGAGTGGGCATCGTTACTTCTCCTACGGGCGCTGCCATTCGAGATATTCTTAATGTCATCTCGCGACGCACGCGCACGGTTCACGTGCTTTTCTCTCCTGCGCGGGTGCAGGGAGAGGGCGCGGGACCTGACATCGCCCGGGCAATCAAACTGATCAATGAGCATCATGCACGCGCCATACAGGACGGACGACGCCAGGATCTTGTGGACGTGTTGATTGTCGGGCGCGGAGGTGGATCAACTGAAGACCTCTGGGCTTTCAACCAGGAGGAAGTGGCCCGCGCGATTCGGGCCTCGCGTATTCCGGTAATCTCGGCGGTAGGCCATGAAACTGATTTTACTATTGCGGATTTTGTCGCGGACAAAAGGGCAGCCACACCTTCGGCTGCGGCTGAGCTGGTGGCGGCTCGCGAAGACCAACTCTGTTCCGCGCTGGCCCAAATGGGACAAAACCTTTCGCGACTGATGCGTTACAAGATCGTAAAGGCTCGAACGCGCGTTCAGCAGCAGGCCCTTTCCCAGGTATTTGATGAAGTGCGCGGCAAATTGCGCACTGCCGGAGCATCCACCAGCGCAGCGCGGCATCGTCTGCAGATTCTGGTGAGCGAGTCATTGCGCGATGCCCACCTGCGCGCTGATCCTTTAAGTCGCAGCCTGGCGCCGGTGCAGCTTCGCTCGCGACTGGCCGAAGCGCGGGTTCGTTTTGAGTCCGCCTATAGTGACTGCAATACTGCGTTTGGCCAACATATTGAAGAAGCGCAAAAGCGTTTGGGTCTGGCGGCAGCGTCGCTCGACGCCCTTTCGCCGCTGGCAGTACTCGGCCGCGGTTATGCGATTGCGCAGCACGAGGACGGAAGACTATTGCGTGATGCAAAACTTGTTTCTGTCGGCGACATCGTCAAGGTTCGGTTAGCCAAAGGGAGGATCGAGACACGCGTTGATGGCATCGAGGATGAAGTTTAGAGTTCAATTTAATTGTTCAAAGTAGGCAGTCTTGAGGGCAGTGATGAAGAACGATCAGGAACAAACTACAACTTTTGAGGCGTCGCTTGAAGCGTTGGAAAAAATTGTCCAGGAGCTCGAGCAGGGCGACCTGCCACTGGAAAAGAGTTTAGAGTTATTCGAGCAGGGCATCGGGCTTTCTCGTCAATGCCAGGAACGTCTTAGCCAGGCTGAGCGCCGCATCGAAGTCCTGCTTCGCGATAATCAAGGCCGGCCGGTGGTAACCGCTTTCGAAGACGCAAAGATGATTTCAAAAGAGAACGGCACTGAGAAAGATGAAAACGTCTTCTGAAATAATGGCCTCGCCCGGCGCCGGCGGGTTGCTACAATTCTTGAGCGACTCCCAGGATCTCGTGAATGCGGAGCTGGACAAGCTCCTGCCCGCGGAGTCAGTGCCTCCCAGCAAAGTTCATGCGGCAATTCGCTGGTGTGTTTTTGCCGGAGGGAAGAGGTTTCGGCCAGTGCTAACGCTCGCTGTAGGACAAACATTCGGGGCTGCTTATGAGCAACTGCTCGCGACCGCATGTGCGTTGGAGATGATACATACCTATTCGTTGATTCACGACGATTTGCCCTCCATGGACGATGACGATTTAAGACGCGGGCGGGCCACGTGTCATATCCGCTTTGGAGAGGCGACCGCGATCCTGGCGGGTGACGCGCTGCAGACCCTGGCGTTCAAGACTGTTTCCGAAGACGAGGAGTTGTCCGCGGTAAAACGGATGCAGTTAGTTCGAGAAATCGCGCGTGCCTCGGGCACACCTGAGGGTATGGTGGCGGGGCAGGCATATGATCTTGAAGCTGAATCCAGGGACGTTGACGGGGAAGAGTTGGAACAGATTCACCGGTTAAAGACGGGAGCGCTAATCATTGCCGCAGCGCGGTCTGGAGCCATCATTGCCGGTGCGTCGGAGACGGAGCTTGACGCAATCACCGATTATGCCGCTCAGCTCGGTCTGCTGTTTCAAATCACTGACGATCTGCTTGATATTACGGCGACGGCAGAGGCTCTGGGCAAAACACCAGGCAAGGATATGCGTTCCCAGAAAGCGACCTACCCGGCACTTTACGGAATTGAAGCTACGCGCACGCATTTGTTGAGGACCCACCAGGCAGCCTGTGCTTCTCTCGATACTCTTCCCCAACCCACAGACTTGTTACGCGCCATGGCCGATTTCATCCTGGAACGTCAGGCATGAGGAGATATTCCACTCACCACCAAATCCAATAACGATTTCGAATGACCAAAGCATTAATCTCGTCTTCCTTCACGCTCGCACTTACCATTTCGCTTATAGCGGCTCTGGGCTTGAGCACCGGCGGTTGCCGCAAGACCGCAACTCCCGCAACAAAAACAACTGCGTTTGATGAGCTGGCTTATAAGAAGGAGATTGAGAAGTGGCAGAGCGACCGCATTGCTACTCTAACAAAAGCAGACGGTTGGCTTAGCCTTGTCGGTCTCTACTGGCTGAACGAAGGTGAGAATAGATTTGGCAGCGCCGCCGCAAACCCCATTCGGTTGCCGGCAAACAGATCGCCGCTCGTTGCCGGAACTCTATGGCTGGAAAATGGTCGCGTACGAATGACGGCGCACCCTGCCGTTGAAATTAAGGTCGAGGGTAGTCCGGTCACTTCCCTGGCCCTTAAGGACGATCTGGAGGCCGGGGGCCCCACCGTATTAAGATTCGGAACGCTGCTCCTGAATGTCATCAAACGGGGTGACCGCGTGGCCGCCAGAGTTAAGGACACCGACAGCCGGACGCGACGGGAGTTTAAGGGTCTCGAGTATTATTCGATTGATCCGAAGTGGCGCATCGAGGCGCGCTTTGAGCCGTACCAGCCGGCGAAGATAATTCCCATTACGAATGTGCTCAGCATGACCGATGACGAGGTGTCCCCCGGAGCGCTGGTTTTCGATGTGGGCGGCACCACCTACCGCGTTGATCCAATTCTCGAAAAAGGCGAGAACGATCTTTTTGTCATCATTGCCGATGGAACCACGGGAAAAGAAACGTACGGCGCGGGTCGATACCTTTACGTCTCACCAGCTGACGAAACGGGGAAAGTGGTGATTGATTTCAACAAGGCGTACAGCCCGCCCTGTGCGTTTACAAACTACGCGACCTGTCCCTTGCCGCCGCAACAGAATCGTCTGCCCTTTCGCATTGAAGCCGGCGAGAAAAAATACGCCGGCGCCCTGCATTAATTGTAGGGGCGGCACTCCGTGACCGCCCCTCTTCTTGGTGCGCTTCAACTCTCAAGGATCCGTGTCAACGCAGCGAAGGGGCGGCCACGGAGTGCCACCCATACAATGCAAACTAGGAGCTGGTCAGGGCTTCACCAAGTCGCTCATCGCGATCAGCCGGCTTAGCCTTTCTTCGCAGGATGGGGGCGGAGATCATGGTAAGGATCAGTCCGACCGGAAGAGGCTCCATAAACGTGATGGCCGCGTTGATCAGCGGGTTGTTATACATCTCAACAAAACTTTTCATCTCCTGCCTCTTCGCTTCGATCAGCTGTTGGCTGGCGCCCGAGGCTCTTACCTCCTCGAGCGCGTAATTCGTGTATTTCTCGGCAAAATCCGGCAGAAGCTTGAAGTAAACCACCTCCCAGGTCGCGACGTAACAGACACTCGCGATGGCGGTGATCAGAAGGCCCACGCTTACGGCCCGGCCAAAACTAATGTATCCGTTGCCGACATTCTCGCGATAGGAACGAATGCCGAAAAACACCATCAGAAACGAAAGAATCATCGTGGTGTAGCCAATGATCTCGCCTTTGTCGAAACCGATCCTGTCGATGAATGGGATCGTAGCCAGCATCATCACAGACAGGATGGCGCCGGCAATCAGCCCGAAGGTCAAAACAGTTTTTTTCATGAGTGGTCTCCTAACCTAAAGTATTTTGGCTTTCGGGCGTGAAATTAGCTTTCGCGGCAAGGTTTGTCGTCATACTTTCGCATGATTTCCAGCCTGAAGGAGAGAAACAGTACTTTAGTTTACACGTCAATGGCTTCTCTCAGGCATGCGCGGCTGTTCTTCGTTTGCCGTTGAGTTTATCCGAATAGCCAACTGGAGGAGTCTAGAGCCTCTGTTGAAAATCCAATGCTATCCACGAAATCACACGAAGCGTCACGAAAAAGACCACGTTTAATTCGTGTAATTTCGTGTTGCTTCGTGGATCGTATCGGTGTTTTGAGCAAAAACTAGGGCGAGCTGGATGGACTCACGGTTCTGTTGCCATTGGGAATAAGGTACTCGATCCATCCGATCATCATCTCGTCGTAACTGGGATCACCCCAGCGTACCGCTTTGGTCGGATCGGGATTGTGTTTATTCTTCGCCGAATTATCGAAATGGGCCGTGACGATTATTCGGGTTCCTTTGGGAATCATCATAGGATTCTTCAGCCGGTATACGGTCTGCCAGTTGAAGTCAAATTTCGGCACCCACAGCAATGTCTGGCGGCGGCCACCAGGAAAAACAACTTCGTATTTCATGTCTTTGCCCCGCAGATGCATATGGGGCATGTATGAGATCAATTGCACCTCCCGATCAAAAGTGTAAGCGGCCGTCACTTTGTGATTCGCAGCCCCGGCAGGAATTTTGAAGAAGTGATTGGGCACTGTGAAAGTCACGCTCCTTTTCTCGGGAGGTTCTTTGGCGAAGATTAGCCCGACGATCGTGCGGTCCCGCTGAGGTGTTTCAATTGCGCCGTGAAAGCTTGAATAGTGAATCTGGAGAACAATGGTCGAGCCCGCGGGAATCCGTTTGGCAGTTCCTACAGGATAAACGTCCGGGCCTTTGCCGGGCGCGTAAGAAGCCAACAGAACGCTGTACCCGGCGACACCGTCGTCCGTGCGACGTTTGAACAGCGAGCCGCCGTTAGCGGCATTGGCGCCATCGTCGATAACCGGAGCGTTCATTTTGACCCGGGAGAGGGAGCCTTGTTTGTAAAAGATCGTGGGCTCGTTGTCGGCCTGCGGAAACTCGGCATTATCGCGCTTCGCTCCGCTCAAGAGCGCCTCAGGCGTCAGCACATGGGCAATGACGTGATGGACGACTCTTCCGTTCCCTGGCAGAATTTCCGCTGCCTGCACCCACTTGTCCTCTTTGAACTTTATAGGAAAGGTTACGTAGACGTAGCTGTCGGGTGCGTGTGCTTGAATGATGTAGTCTTCAGACATCACCAGCACGAAGTCAGGTTTGCCCATTTTCCAGCCCCGAATCAACGTGGGTGCTGGTGGTAGATCTTCGGGCTTTCCTTCCTTTGCCCCCTGATCAACCCACGCCACTATTGTCTTGATCTCTTCCGGGCTCAGGCGCCTATCATTCAGGAACTCGCCATAACGAGGATCAGCATGCCAGGGTGGCATCTCTCTCGCCGATACTTTTTCGCGAATGGCTTCTGCCCACGGTAAAACCTCCTGGTAAGTCAACACCGAAAATGGCGCCATGTCGTTGGGCCGGTGGCATTCAGCGCAACGTGCATAAAAAATTCGAGCGACCTCCTTGCTGAAGGTGACTTCGTTCCTGCTGGAAGTGCCGTGCTGGGCGCCCCGTGTGACAACGATCAGCTCAGTAACAGCCAAAGTCATTAGTAATGAAAAGAAGATGAGGCTCTTCGGAACCAAGTTCGGTCTCCTTCAATAGCGAAATACGAAGATTCTGCTTGATGCTACGGAATCAGGCCGAGTTCCTTACCGATCTGCACGGCTTGGGTTCTGCGTTTGGCGCTCAGTTTGTCGAAAAGCCGGCTGGAGTGGGTCTTAACCGTGCTCTCGCTGACGAAAAGTTTTTCGGCAATCTCGCGATTGCTCATGCCGTTTGCGATCAACTCCAGTATCTCGAGTTCCCGCGGGGTGATGGAAAGCTCTCGCAGCCTTTGCTCGTTCAAGACAAACGGCGCGTCGGCCGAGACCAGCACCTCCTTGAAAACTATTGTTTCTTTCTTCCTCGTTAATTTGAGCCCCAGCCATCCGCCGATGATCGCGAACATGAGAGCAATCAGCCCGCCGTAGATCTCCACTGAATGTTCCACCACCAGGAAGCGATACTCGATTAGCTTGAGCGCCGCGATAAGCACGCCGCCGCAGACACCATAGAGGAGGCCGTAGATAAGAACTTGTTTCTTCATGCAGGAGTCGATTGCGGTTCATTGTAGGGGTGGCACTCCGTGGCCACCCCTCGCTGCGTTAACAGGGATCCTTCGAGAGTTGAGGCCCATCAGGAAGGGGGGCGGCCACGGAGTGCCGCCCCTACAATCAGATGACGCGGCCAGGCTAACCTATATCACTGTATTGCCGTCGGAGACTTGTTTGCGGTTCCGGCCCTCTTCTGCATCGCTTTCAATGTCTCGGGAATAAAAGAAGTGATGTGGTGTGTCTCGTCGTGACCGTCGGCAAATGTTTGGTAAAGCGCGAAGTCAGGCAGCGCAAGACAAGTAAGCGGTGACTGGTAGTTGTAGCCCGTATCAATGCCGATGGCGCTATGTGAGATGTAGACTCCATGCCGTCCCAAACGTCCTCGCAGCGGAAGCAGAGGTGTCGGAGTGTGACCAAATATGCAGGGCTTGCCACGGTAGTTTTTGTAGAACTCCATGTCTCGCATCCACAGTAGTGCCTGCGGCGCGGTATCACTGGGGTGCTTCTCCAGCTCCAGACCGGCATGCACGTAAATGGCATAGTCATCTTCGTGATAGAAGGGCAGAGCGTGAAAGAAGTCCAGGTGCTCTGCCGGAAGGGCGTTCTCGATCTCCCGTCGCGCATCATCGAGATCCTGCTCTTTGGTGATGTTAAGAGCTCTGCCTACATACTGCTCAAACGTACGTTCGCCGCCGGTGACTGGCGTTATCCAAAGATTGGCGCTTCCTTCAATGAAGTCCAACAGCATCTGTTCATGATTGCCGCGCAGGCAACGCACTCGCTCCGGATTTTCGCGCTGAAGTTTCATCACAAACTCGACACAGCCGGGCGCGTCGGGACCCCGATCTATCAAGTCACCCAGGAACACGACCGTGTCGCCAGCTTCGTCACGCGGAACCATTTCCAGCAGGCGTTGGAGTTGAGCGCAACGCCCGTGAACATCCCCGACCACAAAAGTTTTCATTCAGCGGTTTCCTCGCGTTTCTCGAGTGACGTTCTGATCCCCTGCATCAATTCTTTGAAGCGCGGATCGTTGTGAAGATCAACCCAGTTGGGATCAGACTCAAACCAGAGGTAGTTTTCATTGCCAAGATGAATTGCCTTTTCCAACCATCTGAGCGCCAGCACCTGCCGGCCCTGCAGCAGATACGCCGAGGCCAGCCAGTATGCAATATCATGGTCGGCAGCTGCCGCAACCTTAACCCGCTCGGTCAATTGCTGATTGGCCAGTTCGTGTTTGCCCTGAGCGCTCAAACAAATTGCCAGGACCGGACGAATGCCGTCCATCTTAGGATGGCGCTCCAGCACCTGTTCAAGAATTCGGGTTGCCGCATCGACCTCGCCCCGATAATAAAGAACCCGCGCGCGAATGGTCTTCATGACCGGATGGTCCGGCTCCATCTCAGCGCCCTGATCGAGCTCCTCTAATGCTTCTTCGTAACGCTGCTGGTACATAAAGATGCGGGCTCGATTGTAACTGGTGACCACACGTTCGTTGGGATTTAACCGCACCATACGGTCGAAGCTGCGCAAAGCCCGCTCATATTCACTATCCAATCGAGCCAGCACTCCGCGCACAAAATGTACCCCGACGTCGTTTGGGTATTCTTCACGCAAGAGGACCACCTCCTCGCGTGCTTTCTGTTTTTGACCGCGCGATATGTAGATGAAGATCATCTGCATACGCGCTTCCAGCAGCTTGGGATCCAGCGCCAGGGCCTTGTTGAATTCTATTTCCGCCTTCTCGTGGTCCTTTGCTTCCCCCAGCCCTTTAAGCACTCGATTGACGTAGCAACTTCCCAGGGCAGAGTGGGCGAGGGCAAAATTCGGATCGAGCTCGGTAGCACGCTCGAAGTGATTGATTGCTGAATCCAGATCGGCGCGGCCAATTGTGTGATAAATAAACTGGCCCAGGCAGTGACGCCCGCGCAGGTATTCTTCGGAGGCCGCGGCGTCGCTGGTGGATCCTTTTGCCAGGTCGACCTTTTCGTCAGGACTCAGTTCCACCCGCAAGCCGCCAACGATGTGCTGCACGATTGTATCCTGCACCGCAATGATGTCGCTGGCGTCGGCGTCAATGCGATCGCTCCAGAGAATCTCGCTGGTTCGCACATCAAGCAACTGCACTGTGACTCGCAAGTGGTCCTTCGCGCGCAGGAAGCTGGCTGTCAGAATGGCATCAACACTCAACTCGCGGCCTACATCGCCGGGGTCAAACTGCTGACCCTGATACTTCACAATAACCGAAGAAGGACGCACCACCAGGGAGCGAACTCGGGCCAACTCGGTGATCACCGCATCTGCCAGCGAGAATTCGTAAAATGCCGTCTCCGGGTCGTTGCCCAGATTCTTGAAAGGCATTATCGCGATGCTCTTACGCTCGCGATCGCCGAGGGTGGTGGGAGTTTCGTGGGCGTCGCGCGGCTGCGAAACACTTCGGCGACCGGAGGAGGGGGAGGAAACTTCGGTTCCGGTGACACTCTTGAACCAGCGTACGGCGCGGGCTACTGCCCCCTCCTTGTTCAAGTGGCGAGGCGCAACCGGCAACCCACTCTCATCGATTATGGCGCCTCCGGTCGTTGCCATATCTCGGACCACGGCGCGAAGATCGTCGCGAAACTGCCCTATCTGCTGGTAACGATCGCGCGGATGTTTCTTGAGCGCGCGATCGAGGATTTGCTGCACGCGTTCGGGAACCGGGTCGGGCCTCGCCTCGTTTATGGGAACCGGCTCTTCATGTAAAACTGCATGACGCACATCGACGGCAGTTTTTCCGCGAAAAGGCCAGGTACCGGTTAGCATTTCGTAAAGCAGGACACCGGTAGAAAAAATGTCCGCGCGGGAATCGACCCGATCTCCACGAGCCTGTTCGGGGGCCGCGTAGGTAGCGGTGCCGTAAGGAATGCCAACTTCAGTCAGCTCCGTGTGATGTATTCCGGAAGTGCGCGCCGCATCGTCATCAAGAAGTTTGGCCAGACCAAAGTCGAGTACCTTGGCCTGGCCCTTGGCGTTCACCATGACGTTGCCTGCCTTGATGTCGCGATGAATGATCCCCTGTGCATGCGCCACGGCCAGCGCGTCGGTAACCTGAATGGCAATAGAGAGCGCGCTCTCGAGCTGCAAAGGTTTTCCGTTAACCAGCTGCCGGACGTTGCGACCGGCGATGTACTGCATGGCGATGAAGTGAACACCATCAATAACGTTCAAATCGAAAATCGTGCAGATGTTGGGATGGTCCAAAGAGGAGGCCAGCCGCGCCTCGCGCTCGAAGCGTTTCAGGTTCGCTTCCCTGGCTACCAGTTCTTCAGGCAGGACTTTGATGACAACTGTGCGGCCAAGCTTGGAGTCCACGGCTTTGTAGACCGTTCCCTGACCGCCCGCACCGAGCTTCTCGAGAATCTTGTAATTCCCCAGTGTTGTTCCTACCATTGGCTTTGTTTGCTTTCGCCCTATTTAACTCCCAACCGTTACCGCACCGCAACCCGGTAGGGATTACATCACTGTTTAGAAATGGCACTTGTGCCCCCAACGCTGCGAGCAGACAAGTCTGCTTTCCAAACGAAGAATTAACGGCAGACTTGAACTAAGGAGTCGAGATGAAGAAGACAACTAATTTGTGCCGGATGCTAGCGCTGGCCGGAACTGTTCTGATTACGGCAACTGTTGGAAGCGCCGCCGTCCGGGCCGCATCCTCGACTGGCAAGCCGGTCCAAAGTGATAGTTCAATACCCCCCTTCTGGGGAAAGTTTAAAGATGCAGTTATCAGGGGAGACAAAGCAGTGGTCGCAGGGCTATCGCAGTTTCCGATCTCGATGCCTTACGGAATGCCGACTGTCCGAACCAGGGCCCAACTGATCAAGCGCTATCGCGATGTCTTCAACCATGAAACTAATGCCGCGAAGTGCTTCGCCACTTCTCGTCCGGAAACTGATCCGGCGCGGCCCAAAGAGTTCACAGTCGCCTGCAAAAATGCCGCTGGTGATGAAGTGATCATTTATCTATTTAGACGAGTCGGGAAGACGTGGGCGTTTAGTGGACTGGATAATCTTAACGAATAGTTTTTGCCACACTCCGGCCGGCCTGAAGTATCTGTGGAAACCAGTCTGAGTCTCTTTGGGAATTTCAATGCTCCTGAAGAAAAAGGCGACCCCAGCCGGAGGTCGCCTTTGACTTGATCTCGCACGCGAGACGCCCGCGCCACTTGAGTTTTAGTTATTTTCCGCAACCCCCATCTGCCAAAGCATGAAGGCGTAGTCAAAGGCCACTTCACGAAGGTAATCATAGCGGCCCGATGAGCCACCGTGGCCCGCACCCATATTAGTCTTCAGCAGTAGCGGATTGTGGTCAGTCTTCGTGGCCCGAAGCCGGGCAACCAACTTCGCGCCTTCCCAGTAAGGCACCTGACTGTCGTTGAGCGAAACCTTAACCAGCATCGCAGGGTAATTCTTTGCTGCGATATTGTCATAAGGCGAATACTTCTTCATATACATGTAGGCATCCTTTTCGTTTGGATTGCCCCACTCGATGTATTCGCTGGTCGTCAGCGGCAGGGAAGCATCAAGCATAGTGTTTAGCACATCGACAAAAGGCACCTGAGCCACGACTGCCTTAAACAGATCCGGGCGCATGTTGGTTACTGCACCAACCAACAAACCTCCAGCACTGCCACCCTGGATGACCAGGCGATCGCTTGAAGTGTACTTATTTTTTACCAGATGTTCGGCCGCGGCGATGAAGTCGGTAAACGTATTCATCTTATTCATCATCCTGCCCGCCTGCCGCCACTCTTCACCCATCTCGCCGCCACCCCGAATATGCGCGATCACGTAGATCACGCCCCGGTCCAGCAGGCACAAACGATTTGACGAGAAGGTGGGCGCCATTGAGGCGCCATAAGAGCCGTAGCCATAAAGCAGCAGTGGAGCCTTGCCGTCTATCTTTGTGTCCCTGCGATAGACCACTGAGAGCGGGATCTTTGTCCCGTCAGAAGCAGTAGCGAAGAGCCGCTCTGAAACATAGTTCTTTCTATCAAAACCCCCCGGCACCTCCGTCTCTTTCAGGAGAGTTGACTGCTGCGTGTTCATGTTGTAATCGAGCACCGAACTGGGTGTGACCAGTGACTGGTAGTTGTAGCGCACGACGGGAGTATCGAACTCCCGGTTAACCGAAATCGACGCCGCGTATACCGGCTCAGGAAACTGGATCCGATGCGACTTTTTGGTCTTCATGTCGATGACCCGAAGCTTCTGCAATCCACCTTCCCACTCGGAAACCACCGCGTGACCCGCAAAGAAAGTGATGTCGTCAACCTTGACTGCCGGTTGATGCGGCACAAACTCTCTCCAGTTTTTCTCGGATGGGTCTGAGACCGGAGCGCTCACCACGCGGAAGTTTTTTGCTCCCTTGTTAGTGCGGATGTAGAAGGAATCCCCGTAGTGGTCGACGTCGTATTCATGCTCAGGCTGGCGCGCAAGAATAAGTTTCGTTTCCGCCATGGGTTGACTCGCCGGCAAATACCGAAACTCGGTCGACGTCTTGCTATAAGATCCAATCAAGATCATTGCCTTATCGCGCGAGCGTCCGGCGTCGAGGTCAAAAAGTTCATCTTTCTCCTCGAGGACCAGGTCGGTTTTGTCACTTCCCAACACGTGGCGGAAAAACTTATCCGAACGCTTCGTGACTGCGTCTTCCGTGGTGAAGAACAACGTCTTGTTGTCGGTAGCCCACATCACACTGCCGACTCGCTCAAAGCTTTCCGGCAACAACTTGCCGGTCCGCAGATCTTTGATCTGCAACTTGTATTGGCGGTATCCAGTGGTATCGCTCGAATAAGCCAGCAGGTTGCCGTCATCGCTGACCATGAAGGCTCCAATGCTAAAGAACTTGAGTCCCCTGGCAAGCTCGTTCTGATCAAGAATGATCTCTTCCTTCGCTTGCAACGACCCCAGCTTGCGACAGTAAGTGGGATACTGTTTGCCCTGTTCAGTGCGCGTGTAATAGAAGGAGTTGCCCCAGCGATAGGGCACACTACTGTCAGTTTCCTTAATGTGGCCCACCATCTCCTTGTACAGTTTCTCCTGGAACGCTGCGGACGATTTCATGACGGCTTCGGTATGGGCGTTCTCAGCTTCGAGATAGGCGATCACAGCCGGATTCGACTTTTCGCGAAGCCAGAAATAATCATCGACCATGGTCTCGCCATGAATGGTGGTAGTCTTGGTTTTTTTCTCTGCCATTGGTGGTTTTGGTGCGGCCGAACCGCCTCCATTCGATTGCGCGAACGCCGCGCGGTTAAGCGTGAAAACCGAAATCAAGATAAACAAAACGAGCATTAGGGGTTGCGGCTGTTTTCTCATGTCGGACCTTCTTTGTTAGGAGAATTAGGCTCTGGAATGTCGGGGACATTTCGTGTGTCTTCCTGCTCCGCGGCGTTTGGAACACCGGAGCAGGTTTGCGGAATTCTTAATCAGGCGGTTAATGGCGCACGGCCATTAATCATGAACCGTTCAACCACGCGGTGGATCACCCCACCCTGAACCCTTGTATTTCCCGTTTTCAACAATGCACGGTACGGTGGGGTCGCCGTTTGAGAAGGAGAGCATCTCCGCGCGCCGCTGGCGATCGTTTTGTGCGTCAAAGTCCTTAAATGAGATACCGTGCGAATCGTAATAGTCCCGAGCCTGCTGGCAATACGGACATCCGGGCTTGGTATAGATAACTAGAGCCAAAAACTTCCACCTCCGTGTGGCGCTAGTTTATCAATGTATGCGCGAAGATGAGAAGTGGAGTGAGGCAGATAACAGTCTTCTCGGCTTAGAGACAGGGAGTTCAGAGTTCAACCTTTAGGTTGTTGGTAGCCGAGCACGCAAGCTAAAGCTTGAACTCTGAACTGCGGGCTTCCCCTGGACTAGCTTGCGATGCCGCAAAAGATGGCGGTGTAAATTTCTAAAAGGAACCGCTATACTGCGCGATCTATGAACGAGCAGACTTGCGAGCCTTTTGACACCACCGACCTCGACAAAGATCTGCTTGACCCGTACGACCGGCTTATCAGTATCGAAATCCTGGGCCAGCGAGTGGAGGTACCGGAGAAAAACCGCCTGCTACGCTGCTTCCAATACCTCTCAATAAACACTATCTCCTATGGCGATTTCTGTTGGAATGGCGACTGCACAAATTGTCAGATTTGGTATCACACCGAGGGACAAGCCAGGGAGAATGACAGGCCGGGACTAGCCTGCCGCATGGAAGTGATCGAGGGAATGGTAATTACTTCCATGAGCCAGTTTATTAAGCTCGACGGAATAACGAAGTAAGACATTTCTCCTTCGTTGATTCACCACACGCCAGAGACGAAGACCTGATTTTCCATATATCATTTGACACTTCTCATTTGTCATTGATCCTCTAAAAGGCGCACTCCGCCAATGACAAATGAGAAATGTCAAATGAGATATGGAAAATACAGCCAGTACGGACGTTCCCTTGTCGACATCGCCAAAACAGATCGGGCGGAAATTCCTGTCCAATTAAGCAAAAAGGGACGAAGGAGCCCCACCTCTGTTCGTCCCTTTTTGTGTGATGACCCGAACTTTCAGGTCATCTTTCCGCGAGCTGGTGATGCGGTTAGTTTCTGCGAGCGTCGCCCCGGTCACGCCGAAAATCTCGAATATCACCGCGCAAGTCCCTTCGGTCCTGCCGCAGCTCCTGCCCGTCGCTGCCGATTTCGCGTCGATCAGCCCTGATTTCGTGGCGATCCGCTCGCAATTCCTGCCGCGAAGCCCCGTCATGTCGATCCTCGCGAAACTCACGCACATCAGATCTCAACTCGCGGCCGCCCTGTCTAATCTCGTGACGGTCAGCGCGAATCTCTCCGTGATCAGACCTGATCTCTCGCCTGTCGGCCCGAAGTTCCCGGCAGTCGCGAGCTCCTAATCTGCAGCGTCTCTGGACCTGGCCCAGAGCTGTCGCCGAAAGCCCTGTGAGCAAGATGGTCAGTACAAACAATCCTGGTAGTGTGTGCCTCATTTTGTTCCTCCCTAACGAATTTTCTGTCAGCAACGTGCCGAAGCTGATAGGTCGAACCAAGGAGGAGAGACAACACTCCACCGCTGAAAGCGCGAAACTCGACGCCTTCGTGGAATTGTTATTGACTGGCTTCGGGAAAACCCGTTGCTCGAGGATTAGACGCCGCGGCAGTTTGGTTGGACGAAATTTTTCAACGCCACGAATTCCTACCGAACCGGGGGCAGTTCTGGATTACGACTGAAAAGTCGTAAGACTCATCAATACTTTGCGACAGTGGGATCTACTTCGTTGGACCAGGCCGTGATGCCCCCTTTGAGATTCAGGAGCTGGCCAGAAAAACCTGAGCGCTTGAGGGCTTCGATTGCCTTAGCGCTACGACCGCCCATTTTGCAATGGACCACAGTTTCACGACTCGCGTCGATCTCCGACGCTCGGGCCATTACTTGACCCAGCGGGATATGAATTGAGTTCGGAATGGTCGCAATAGCGACTTCGTCGGCCTCACGCACATCAATGATCTGAATGTCTTCCCCGTTATCCAACCGCTGCTTGAGTTCAGTCGCGGTAATTTCAGGCATCGGCTGCGTAGTTGCTTGATTCATCGGTCCTCCAGAAACGGTATATTGATAAGGAAGCATATTCTAGCCGCCCGTCGGGGTGTAAACAAGAGGCGCGACCGCGCGGCTTCGATGTTTCTGATTACTGATAAATATCAGCTAAACTACTCGGCATAAGTTGCGTTCAGCATACTTTTTCTCCATGAGGGCTACCAATGCGGTTTGAGTTTTATCACCCAGGTCTTGATGACATTCCGAAACTCTCGGTCGACGGCACAGTAGCAAACAGCGTCCACTTTTCACACTGGGAAGGAAACCAAACTCCGCCCCAACTCAAGGCTGACACGTCCACCGAGATCGTTTTGAATCTGGTCGCGTCTCCCAACCGGCATGCACTGACTAAAGGTATTGAGTTAGTTACTAACAATCATTTTGATACCGACGGAGTGCTTTCGGTCTGGACGGCTCTGGCGGGAGAGCGAGCCTTGAACTTGCGAGAAAAACTGATTCCGGCGGCGGAGGCCGGTGACTTCTGCGAATTCTCCAGCGAGGCAGGAGTAAAGGCTAGCATCGTTATTCAGGGTTCTGATCAACCGAGTCCGGGTGATGAGTCCGGCTCGCCCCTGGCTTCCTTTCTTGCCGGTGCGAAAATCGACGATGATGCGCGAGCTTACGACCTGGTGCTCCCTGAAGTCGAAGGCGTCTTGACCCGCATCGATGATTACCAGCATCTCTGGCGCGCCTCCTGGGAGAAAATTGCAGCGGCAATTGAAAGCTTCGAGCGCGCAACTTCCATGGTCACGGAATTTCCCGACTCTGGACTTTCATTAGTGACGCTGGCGGCTGAGATATTTGGGCCCAACGGGTTCGATCCTTCGCAACATGCAGCGCCATATACAGCAATATCGCGTTACGCCAGAGGCTCTTTGTTTTTGATTGCAACCCCCTTTAAGAACGGTTGGGCTTATCGGATGGACTACCCTTACTACTCCTGGGCCGAAACCATAGTTCGCCCACATATCGAGCGCCGTGAGCTTTCACCACTCCTGATCAACCTCAATCAGCTTGAGACTGACGGGGAGGGTGTCTGGAAGTTTGACAACAGCGAAATGACTTCAGCGATCAAGTTTCTGGGCCGGGACGGGAGGCTCGCCGCTTCGATGTTGACGCCAGATGACGTTAGCGGAAGTTTCCAGAGGGCGTTGATGCCGGCGCTCCCGGCGGCGCAGCCATCCCTGCCAGCCTGACGTGCTTATAATGCTTTCTTAAAGAAACAAGATCGAAGGAGAGTAGTGTCTGCTAAACCATGCAGGCAAGGATGCCTGCGCTCCTGGGCCTGTGCGGTTCCACTAAAGATTCGATGCACGATGTATTAATCATTGGCGCTGGGCCGGCAGGTCTCACCGCGGCTCTTTGGTGCGATGAGTTGGGTCTCGATACGCTGGTGCTCGAACAGAACGAGATGGTGGGCGGCCAGCTTCATTCCATCTACAACCCTATTGAAAACTATCCCGGGATTCGGGCTGCCAACGGCAACGACTTTCTTGATCGTTTTTCCGAACAGCCAGGCAAAGCTGATTTCGATCTCTGGACGAGCGTTGAGATTGAAAGCGTGGATCTGAAAGCAAAACGGGTAGCTTTGCGAAGCGGCGAGGAGCTCCAATCGATCTCGATTATCATTGCTACAGGCGTGAGGCGCAGGCGGCTTGGCATTCCAGGCGAAAAAGAGTTTGTGGGGCACGGCATTATCGAATCCCCCAGCAGAGATCGCGAAGCATTTGCCGGCAGGGATGTTTGCGTGATCGGTGGCGGAGATGCCGCCGCTGAGAATGCGCTGCTGCTGGCAGATGTCTGCCCAACAGTCACACTTGTGCATCGCAGTAAAAAACTGAAAGCGCGGCCAACCTTCGTTGGACAAATGCAGGGTCAGCACTGCATCACAGTCTTTCCGGAGTCCGTGGTCACCAGAATTCTGGGCCATGACAGGGTGGAGGCAGTAGAGATACTTCGAAAAGATGCCTTGAAGCCTTTTCAGATGGCGGTGCAGGGCGTCGCTATTCGCGTTGGCGTTGAACCAAACACCGAAATATTCTCGCGTGAGTTACAGTTGGATTCACAAGGGTATGCAGTTGTGTCGAGCCGGCACGAAACCAATGTGACGAATGTCTTTGCAGTCGGTGACGTTTCGAATCCACTTGCGCCCACCATCATCGGAGCGGCAGGCGCCGGCGCCACGGTGGCGAAGGTCATAGCTTCGCGTTTAAATGAGCGTAAGTGAGAACAACCTGTATGACACCAGGCTGGTCGCATGAGTCCAAGGGTACATAGCGTGCAGGAACAACCAACTTATACTGACGCCCACATCGCAGCGTATCCGGTCGAATACATCGCCGGCATCGACCTGTACAATGCGGGAGAGTTTCATGCTGCACATGATGTCTGGGAAGAGCGTTGGATGGGTGAAGTCGGGGCGCAGGAGAAACTGTTTCTGCAGGCCATGATCCAATCGGCGGTGGCCTTTCATCATCTGGAAATCGGCCGGCCCGGTGCCGCCCGACAAATGTATCAGCGGGCAAAGGAGAAGTTTGCGCGTTTGGGAACCAATGTTTTTATGTCGCTCGACCTTGAAGATTATCAGTCACAACTCGACACCGCGCTCTCGTGGTTAATGACCGTACCTGATCCGCGCGAGTTAACTCAGCCAAGGTTTCGGGTCCCTAAGATCGCACTGCTCCCTGAGATAACCGAATACGATTAGGAGAAGGTTATTGGCCGTTATTAATTACCTCAGGATATCGCTACTCTCTGCGTGGATAGGCACGGCAGTTTACTTTAGCGCCGTCGTCGCTCCAAATGTTTTCGGAGTCCTGAGATCGTTTGGTCTTACCAATGCAAATGAGATTGCGGGCACGATCGTTACGCGAACGCTTTCTGTGGTTAACATCAGCGGATTTATCCTGGGTTTGCTGTTGCTTATCCTTACTTTGGCGCTCAGGAAGCGCTATGGGAGGCCCTCGTTTGTTGTTCAACTCGTCTTAATGATCATCGTCGCGGGGGCAACCGGGCTTGGCGAATGGGTCATCGCTGCCAGAATGCGACTTCTACGTGCGGCAATGCATGGTCAAATCGACCAGGTAGCGCCCACCGATCCAGCCCACATGGCTTTCGCGGCGCTGCACGGCTATTCTGTTGCGGCACTTGGTACTGCTATGATGGCTGCAATCCTGGTCATCCTGCTTATGATTTCATCGCGCGGAAAAGAAATTCCATTCCTTAAAAAATGAAAGCCCTCACACTTAAGAAACGCCTCTCCGTCGCATTATTCTTTTCGATTTTGCTGGCGGCCATAACGGCCCAGATATTCGGGCAACAACTGCCTGTCTCCGGGTCTCCCGTCGGCCCGATTTCCGTTCAATCAGATCGCGCCACACAACTAGAGTCATTTCAAATCGTTTGGCAGACCGTTAATGATCTTTTTTATGACCCAAAGTTTGGGGGCGTGAACTGGGCTGGAGTGCGTGACCGCTACGAACCTTTAGTGGCAAAAGCGATGAGCGACAGAGAGTTTCATATGCTACTGCAGCGAATGCTAAATGAACTTCACCAATCGCATTTCATCGTGATCCCGAGGGATTCAATTCCAAAAATTCGTGTAGTTAAAGAGCAGAATAACTCAACTGATAGCGGCGAAGACGATGCGGGAACTGAGGAAACTCTCGACAGCATTAACTACAAGCTCACCGATCGATTATTGACTGGAATTGGAATCGATCTTCGCGTCCTCGCGGGCTCGGCGGTGGTATCGCGAGTCGAACCTGGTTCAACGGCTGCAAGAGCTGGTCTTCGCCCCGGCTTCGTCATCAAGAACGTTAGTGGCCGTTCGCTGGATTCAGTGATTGCCGAGATCGAGAAGCATCCGCTCTGGGGTTCGATCATTCGGCCGGAGCTTCCGGTGTTTCTGGTTGCCGGATTCATTAACGGAGAGCAGACTGCACCATTCCGGCTTACGTATCTCGACGCGCGAAACCGGATGCGCACGATTAGTATCAGACGAGCGCGACTCAAAGGTGAAATGTCGCCGGCCATTGGTAACCTGCCTTCGATGTACACTGAGTTTCAATCAAAGCGTCTGGTGGGTGGCATAGGTTATATTCGCTTTAATGCCTTCGTGCCTTCGATAATGGAGAAGCTGTGCGGCGCGCTACGTACGATGAAGAACGCCCCCGGGATAATCCTCGATTTGCGAGGCAATCAAGGCGGTCTATTAGGAATGATTGGCGGCTTGACGGGCCTGCTGGAAACCACTCCAACCTCGATGGGCACGATGCAAACCCGTTCCGGCCGCATTCCCGTCTACGTGTTTCCCCAAACGTCTCCTTATTCCGGCCCACTCGTGATTTTGCTCGATGGTTCCACTCAGTCAGCGGCAGAAATGTTTGCAAGTGGACTACAGGAGACTGGGCGCGCGACCCTGATCGGCGAAAGGAGCGCAGGGAACACCTTACCGTCATTAATCAAGAAACTGCCTACCGGTGCCATTTTTCAGTATGGTTTCGCTAATTATGAAACACGGTCAGGCAAACATCTTGAAGGCTCCGGGATAACGCCCGACCTGACGGTCACACTCAGCCGCAAGAATCTTCTCAGCGGGGGCGACCCACAGTTAAGTGCCGCAGTTCGTCGGCTGCGTGAGAACATCCGCTGGGCTGCGAAGCCCGGAGAGCTTATTGCTGAGGTTGCAGATATCCCTGCTAATGCCCCACCTCAACGCGCCGCATCGGCGGCGCCATCGAGTGTTGGTGTCGTGAAAATTCCGCTTGGACCACCACCTCCGGTCACCGTAGAGACGCCTTCGGCAAGTTCTCCGAATGGGCCGGTCATCATAATGGAATCTCCGGAAATTCCTCGCTTACCCTCGGTCGACTCAATTTTTGAGAAGTATATTGAAGCTAGCGGTGGCAAGAACTCCTTCGCAAAACTGACGAGTCGCGTCTCTACTGGAACCGTAGAGCTAACTGCGCTTGGCATTACCGGCACTGCCGAGTTTGACGAACAATCTCCCAATAGATCGAGTTTGTTTATTGAAGCCCCTGGCCTTGGCATCGTGCAACGGACTTTTGACGGGACCCGTGGTTGGTTGCAAGACCCGCTTCAGGGCTTTATAAGATTTACCGGGCTGGGGCTAGAGATGGCCAAGACCGCGTCTGCGTTTGATAGGCACACCAAACTGAAGGAACTCTATCCTTCCGCGGTGGTAATCGGAAAAGAGAAGGTAGCGGGAAAAGATACTTATGCGGTGCAAATGGGTTTCGAGAAATGGTTCTTCGACGTTGAGAGCGGGTTGCTCTTACGTAAAGGCAATACATACTATGACGATTACCGTGAAGTGGATGGCGTAAAACTGCCCTTTAGGATGCGCGACGATCTATTCTCTGGAGCCGATATGATCTATCAACTTACGGAAATCAAACACAATGTTAAGATCGAAGAGTCGAAATTCAGGGAATATCCTAGTTGCTTTACGAAACGTTGACCGAGATTAGCTCTGAGTAGGAGAACTGCTGCAAGTTGGAAATTATCGAGCACGTTGAGGAATGGCGTAAGCGCTACGCCGGCTGGCAAAACGATCGCGGTTCGATCACCCCCGGTGATGACATTGGAGACTCGTATCCGTTCGTGAAGAACCGGCGCGCGCCATTTTCGCCCGCCAGGCGTGCGTTGCCTATGCTTAACCTGGCCCTTATCTCTTCGGCCGGCGCTTACATAGATGGGACAGATCCTTTCGATACGAACGCGCCGGAAGGTGATCTCAGCTTTCGTGAAATACCGGCCGAAGTACGAGCTGGTGAGTTGCGATTTGCCGCGCGAGGTTACAACCCATCGGCGGTTGAAACTGACCTCAACTCACTCGTGCCACTTGGTCGTTTATTCGAATTTGAAAGCAATGGAATTATCGGCCAACTCAACCCTGTTTTTTGGAGCTGTTGCGGTTTCATTCCCAACCCGGCCCGGCTGGCGGAAGAAATGGCGCCGCGATTAGTTGAACGAGTTGAGCGATATGAAGTGCAAGCTGCCTTGTTGATTCCCGCCTCGAGACTTTGTCATCAGTCAGTTTCGCTTATTGCCAGGGCTCTTGAGGAGGCTGGCATTCCAACGATGACCCTCGCTGTCGTTCAGGACGTGGTGGAAAGTGTGCGGCCACCTCGAGCGGCACTCTACCAGGGAGAGCTGGGTAGCGTAGCAGGACTGCCAAATTGGCCTGAGCACCAACGTCGAGTTCTTGATGAAGCGCTTCGTTTGATTGAACCCATGGATCAGCCGGGGATTCGCAAGCTGGTAGTTGCGTTGGAGAGCCAGGTGGAAGAAGCCCGTGGCGAGAGATAAGCGCCGGACGTACAAACCTTTTCGTCGTAATGGCAGGTCAAAGGCCAGGGCCAGGGGACTCTTTTTCTTCATCGCAGCCTTGCTTGGGATAGTGGTTCTCTATCTTCTCTTCTGGCCAGTGCCGATCTCACCGCTGGCCTGGAGCCCACCGACTGCGCCGCCCCTGACGGGGCCATATCAACAAAACCACTCGTTGTCCGGAGTTGAGCGCCTCGAATTGGTTCCTCCCGGAACCGGGTTTGCGCCGGAAGACATAGCACTCGACCCCCAGAATCGTATCTACGCCGGACTGGCCGACGGCCGCATCATGCGTCTGCAAGCTGATGGGACCAACCCTCAAGTGTTTTCAAACACATACGGTCGCCCGCTGGGATTGGCTTTTGATCCAAACGGTAACCTGATCGTAGCCGATGCGATAAAAGGATTGTTGTCCATCGCTCATGATGGTTTGGTAAGTGTCTTGACGACCGAAACCAACGGACAACATTTCGGCTGTCTTAACGATCTTGACGTCGCCGCTGATGGCACCATCTACTTCACTGAAGCGTCAAGTAAATTTCCCATGTCAAATTTCACCGCCGACTTGCTTGAACACCGTGGGAACGGGCGTTTATTTGCGTACGACCCCAGAACAAAAACGACCCGCACGCTGTTGAGCGACCTTTGCTTTGCAAACGGGGTTGCCGTCAGTCCGGATCAGTTGTTTGTACTCGTTGTTGAGACGGGCGCTTATCGAGTACATCGGGTTTGGCTCAGTGGTGCAAAGAGTGGGCAGGCAGAGATCTTTATCGACAACCTTCCGGGATTCCCTGATGGCATCTCAAGCAACGGACGCGATAAATTTTGGCTGGCACTGGTGACGCCTCGCGACGAAGTTCTCGATAAACTGCTGCCTCATCCTTTCCTCAGAAAGGTGGTCATGCGGTTACCGAAGCTCGTTCAACCATCTCCCCAGCGTTATAGCTTCGTACTCGGATTGGATTCCAACGGCAGGGTCATCGACAACCTCCAAAATGGCTCACGCGATTGCTACGCGCAGATTGCCAATGCGGTCGAGCGTCAGGGTGTACTTTTTTTCGGTAGTATCGGCGAAGGCACCGTCGGACGTTACCGGCTTCCTTCACCGCCGGCGCCGTCCAACTGAGTTGAGTCTACTCAGACTGAAGGGAAGCCAGATATTCTTCGTACTTATCGCGTTCTTTTGATTCCTGAATTTTGAACACAAAAAGATGCTTGCCTGAGTCATCTGGTGCGTCACGAACCAATGTACCGGAAAGCCTGATGTATCCCACGGGAAGGGCCAGGTTCAGTTGAACTTCCTTGCCGAGACGGGAAGCGTCCACGCCAAAGGTTTCATTGGAGGGCAGGACAACACCCACAGCCTCCCGGCTTAGGTCCTTTACGTAGCCCAGAAGGGCTTTTTCCCGAAACTCCTCATCACTTAGTCGCATTAACACGCTACAACCCACCCATACCTTGAAGCGTGGCACAGCACGGCGATCATCTTTAGGTTCAAAGGACACTTGAGGAGACTCCCCTGGATACTCAGTAAAATTACTGAGTCTTTTTATATCACTTGATGCCAGAAACGTAAACGGCTGGTAGGTGTTAGCCTTGCTCGCCGCTAAGATCGCGTAAGAGTTTTTGTGGATTTGAGCTTTGTGAGCTGGTGAGCTGGGTTACATAGGACGCGTTGGCGAGAGCCCCTCAATGGGGCGTACAATCGCGGCCCTAGAAGACTTACTAATGAGCGATAAGAAATACGAACCCCCTGTCGAGGGTTGCCTTGAGTGGTATAAACGAGTTGGTTCCCCATGTATGCAGCTAAGGTAAGAAGCCGCGTTTATCATGTGGTCGCATCTGAGACGGGCGATCACGAAGCCCTCACGGTCTGCGGATTGTCAGTTAATAAAAAGTGGATGGGAAGAAACTCAGGCTCACCGCTATCCTTCAGACCTGACATACCCAAACGTAAAACCCTGTGCGGCAATTGCAATAGAATAATGGCTGAGAGCGCGACAGACCGCGCCTCAGGGAAACCCTCATAGTCTACGCCACGGGGTTGTACTAGACTTCGCATCCGGCCATGAAACCCAATCCACTCACCTTAGAGAAAGAAGCCCAACAGGTGCTTGATGAACTGTGGAAGCAAAAGCTAATCCCTTTTAAGCTGAACGTTGGGAAGATCAGCAAACTTTCCGGCGAGTACGTCATCCATTTTTACGATAGCCGGATCTGGACAGCCCGCGTTCCCTTGAACAAAGGGGAATCGTGGGCAGCAATGGTTCGAGCCGCCGTCCTGAATCGCGTGTCGAAGTTAAGTGGCCCTCTGAAAAAATAGGGCGTAGACTAAGAGTTCGCCCCAAACTGGGCGTTGCTGTTTTCCTGTATCAGCGACGCCCTTTCGCTTTTCTGCACAAAAAGTGCTTAACGATCCATCCGACTTTAAGCGACCTGCACAAGAACCCGACTCAAAACCCGACTTTATGTGCAAAGCTGGTGAGCTGGTGAGCTGAATACCAACTACACAGCTGTATACTTACTTACCATCAGTTTTCCCACCAATTTACTAGCAAAAACTCTTGTAAGAGATCGCTAAGATTTATTGGATACCCAGTATGCATTTGAGAGGGTCGAGGTTCCTAAACCAGCAGTCCCCCTAAGTCCCATTATTCTTTTACTTAGGTCGGTTGGTATTCGTCTGTGGCCGATGGCATAGGCATTGATTGTAACCGGGTGAATAAAAAAGAGTTAACAAAGGTTTTTGATCCACGCGGATTTAGGACCCCAGCCCCAGGGAGAATCCATGATTAATCTATTATCAGCAGCCACCGTCACCCCACAGCACGCATTCAAGACTACCGAACTCGCTAATTCCCTGATGCACAAGCTGTCGCCCGAGCTGATTAACACCCTCAACTCACTGGGTGTCGACCAAAGATATTCCGTAATGGACAACTATCCAGATTTTTTGGCAGGCAAACCCATTAACGCGACCAGTTCGACACTGGACCTTGGCGTCGGCGCTACCAAGCGATGCATTGAGGAGTGGCAGGGAGATCCTTCACGAATTGGTTTGCTGATTGCCGCCACGAATACCCCGGACCAAATGCTTCCCTGCCTTGCCTCCGAAGTAATGGGACAGACTCACGGACTTTTATCTCGATCAATTAGAACAGTCAGCATGCAAGCGCAAGGCTGTTCGGTTTTGTTGAAATCCATTGAGGTGGCTCAATGGTACCTCGCCGCTAATCCCGGGCAGTTGGCCATGGTGTTAATGGCGGAAGCGCACACTCCTTACGTCGCGCCGCTTTTGCGAGACGAGTATCACGGCTATCGAGAAATTTTACGATTGAGGAAGGAGCAGAAATTAGATGAAGCCCAGTTTGCACAGAAAAGGTTGGATACCACCTTCGTCATCCAGTCCATGCTATTTGGTGATGGCGCGGTAGCTCTGCTTGTCGGAGCCGAAGAAGGAAAACCCAGCTTCGGACCGATATCTCACCTCACCAACGAGTTGACTGAAGACGTTAATCTTCTCACCATGAATAGCAACAGCTCACATCCGTTCCTGAAGGGTCGACCGCAATACTTTATGCAACCAAGCGTCCCGTCCCGCGGCGCACACTATGCGGTTACAACCGTTAAGAACGTCCTCCAGCACCCCGATTCACCAGTCTCAGATCTGGGCCAGGTGGATAATTGCTTAATCCACACCGGCAGCAAGAAGATCCTGGACGGCGTTTGTTCGCAACTGCATCTCGAAACCGATTCGACCAAGGTTCAGGGCTCGTATGAAGTCTTGAAGAATTACGGAAATCTATCGAGTGCCTCAACCGGGTTCATGCTGGCTGAGAAGAACGAATGGAAAGGGCCGGCAATTGTTGTGGGTTTCGGGGTGGGTTTCACTGCCAGCGCCGGGATCATGAACTACAACTAAAGTCTCCCGGAAACAACACGACTTTGCTTACTGGTTCACGTTCTCGAACTCGGGCCTATTTGCCATGATGGTCATGATCGTCTGGCTTATCTGCGCAAAGTTGAAGGGCTTTCCAATGATTCCGCGGACCAGGTCTTCGCCCTCCGGAGGTATCGTGCCGGTGCCATAGCCAGTAACGAGCACTACATTCATCTCCGGCCAGCGCCTCAGGATCTCACGCGTGGTTTCCCATCCATCCATTTCAGGCATAGCCAAGTCGGTAAACACGAGTTCACAATTGTTTTCCGACAATGTCTTCAGAGCGTCCTGTCCGCTATCAGCCAGCAGGACATTGTGACCCATAACTTCGAGCATTTCCGCCAACGTTTCTCGCACCGACGATTCATCATCCACTACAAGGATCGAGAGCGAAGGCATTTCCACGTTCTCTGGCGGCGCTTCCTGGGATTCTGTCACAACTTCTGCAGCCGGAAGTTCGATGGTGAAAACTGTCCCGCTACCCGGCTCCGATGCCACACTTATTAAACCTTCGTGCCGCTCGATAATGCTGTAGCTCACTGAAAGACCGAGACCAGTGCCTTGGGCGCCTTTTGTCGAGAAAAATGGATCGAAGATTTTTTGTCGCACGTCTTCCGGCATGCCGGTGCCCGTGTCGGCAAATTTCAACCGCAGGCGATCGGCATCACGCCTGGTGCTGATCGAGAGCTTGCCACCCATCGGCATCGCATCCACAGCATTTACAATTAAGTTGACAAACACTTCTCGCAACTCGGATGCGCTGCCGAAAGTATGCTGTCCGCTCTCAGCTTGCAGGGTTACGTCGTAATCCAACCCCCGCACGCGCGCCTCGTTTTGCCACCGCGTCCGCGTGATCTCAATGGCATCATTCAGCAGATCGGCAACATCCAGAATCTCAAATTCTTTAGCAGGGGATTTACGAGCAAAGGTTTGAATTCGACGGACAGTGGCGGCTGCGTCTTCGGCGGCGGTTTGAATGATATCGAGGTTGCGCACTAAAGCCTCATCCCGGATCTGGCGCCGCAGTAGTTGAGCGCGGCCCAGGATTGCTGCCAGCGAGTTATTGAAATCGTGAGCTACGCCAGACGCCAGTTGACCCAGGGCTCTTAACTTGTCGGCTCGAGCCGCGCGCTCACGCTCTTCCTTCTGCTCAGTGATATCGCGTGCAATACCAAGAACGCCGGTCGTGCGACCCTCCACTATCAGGGGTGAATTATCAACTCGAGCGTAGCGAAGCCTGCCGGCAGCTGAGAAAAACCGCATTTCATAGGTTTGAGGTATTCCTAACAGCGCGCTTCCGAGTTTTTCTGTGACGGCCTCGCGGTCGCCTTCATACACCAAATCGACCAGGCGACGCCCGATGAAGTCTTCGCGTTTAAGCCCCAGGGCAAGGAGCGTGGCACTGTTACACCATTCGAACCGCCCATTCATATCCACTGCATAAATCGATTCGCGGGCGCTCTCAAGTATGTTTGTTAGCAGAGACTGGTGCTCACGGGCGACAGCCTGCACCTTTCGCAATTCTGAAAGGTCGCGAGCCGTACAAACCGCCGCCGTTACCAATCCCGCCCTGTCCAAAACCGGTTCAATTGAAACCACAATGGGACGGTTAAGCCGCTCGGGTGTTATCTCCAGGGTAACGCTGCGACCTTTTGCGAGCGCCTTTTCGACGGCGCAAGTTGATTGTTGGTTGCTGGTACGAAGGATATCGCAGCACTTGCGGCCCAGAAGATCGCGCGGATTTGAAGCTTCCATCCCAGCGCCCGCGCGGTTAACGCGCTTGAGTAGGCCGGCGCGGTCGAAGATGAAGATGCCGTCGGACATCGCATCGAACGTGGTCTCCCATTCAGATTTAGCCCTCGTAACCATTTCAAAAAGTTCGGCTTGCGCCATGCCGATTCCGAGGCGTTCCGCTACGGAATCAACGAGAGACAACTCGTCTTCAGTCCAGTGCCGCAAACGATCAGTTTGGTGGATACATAACACTCCGCGAAAAAGGCCCTTGACGATCAAGGGATAATCAATCTGCGACAGAAGATTTCCCTTGCGAGCGTGTTCTCGAATAGAAGCACTAAAGTCAGCCGGGCCCAGCTGATAGTTTTGTGAGTCGTGGATGATAAGCGGCTGGGAGATGCTGAGCAGGTGGCGCCCGATGGGATCGTCGTAGCTGACATGTAGAGAGGAGCTGATGCTGTCGCAGTCCGGCGCTATGTATTCGTGCTTTACCGATGAAATGGGGTTCTCAGGATCGTAAAGGTGTATGTAAACGCGGGAAGCTCCGAGTGCCGATCCAAGTTCAGTGGTCGCAGTATTCAGGACTTCCGGCAAACTGAGCGAAGCACGTATGGCCGTGGTGACGCGGTTAACCAGCACCTCCCGCTTCGACGTGGAATCGGCCTTCTGATAAAGCTGCGCCTGACGAATGGCAATTCCCGTTTGATCGGCGACGGCTCTGGCAAGCGCAATATCTGATTCGCTCCAGTGACGCAACTGTCGCGTGGTAGAGAGCGCAAAAGCCGCACTTACTTCATCTCCTACCCTGATTGCCACATACATAATGGAACGCACATCTGCTTTCGAAAGAATGCGCTCGTAAAAATCCGTTATCCGCAGATCATTCGCAGCATCATTGAAACAAAGAACGCCCTTCTGATCGAGGGAGTCGATTAATCCCCTCACGTCTTCAAGCTCAAAATTTGGAGCTGCCGGAAGAATGCCTTCAGCGTGATATTCAGCCACGTTTGTGGCCCGTTTTTCTCTTTCGTCTTTTATGAACAGGGAACAGCGATCAGCGTTCAAATGAGACCCCAACTCATGTACAGCCGTACTGAAAACCTCTGAGCTATCTAACGAGCAGCGAATGGCCTGTGAGATTCGATGAGTCATGGCCTCGCGTTGGGATTGCTGCGCCAGAGCTTCTTCCGAACGCTTGCGCTCAGTAAGATCGCGGCTGATGCCCTGAACGCCGACGGGTCTCCCATCCTGGTAGATGAGTTGGGTGCTTACTTCCAGCCGAACCCGGCGACCGTTTTTCGTCACAATCTCGAGCTCGTAAACCGTTGGCGCTTTATCATTAGTTTTTTGAGCGATCATTTGCCGCGCCAGGGCCACGTACTCTGGAGCGAGCACGTCGGCAATATTCATTTGAGCGGCTTCGTCTCGGGTATAACCGGTAATCTTTTCTCCGCTTCTATTGAGAGAAGTAAAGTTCCCCGCCAGGTCATGGGTATAGATAATATCGTTGGCATTCTCGAAGAGTTCGCGATAACGCTGTTCGTTCTCCTGAAGCGCCTTCTGCGCTTTTCGGTTCTCGGTTATGTCGGTGGCGACGCCGATGACGCCAATTACATTATTCGCTTCATCTGTGAGGGGCGAGTATCGG
>Ga0070697_100000175_pt1 | contig 52389 bp, 33 predicted proteins | sample KBSK1501metaG_FD_65475 | JGI IMG/M metagenome (GOLD analysis project Ga0070697, IMG submission 65475) | Corn, switchgrass and miscanthus rhizosphere microbial communities from Kellogg Biological Station, Michigan, USA - KBS K1-50-1 metaG | ecosystem: Host-associated > Plants > Roots >... | reverse complement strand
CGCATGATTGAAGACAATAATCAGGACTTCGAGGGCAGTGGCCCCGGCACCTCTCTATGGCAACGCCGCTGGGTACGCCTGGCCCTGATTTGGGGAATTTGGACCTTCATTGGCCTCGTCTTTACACTTCAGGGCTACTTCACATCGTATCGCTCTGAAAAGCCCGTTGCCTTTGTTGATTCGGCATACCTGCAGATGACCTGGTCGTATCTCTGGGCGTTGGCAACACCGCTGGTGCTCCTGGCTGCGTCACGACTGCCAATAGAGCGGAACAACTGGGTCCGAAGCTCGCTGCTTCATATCCCCATCAGCATTGTTCTCAGCGGGATCTTGACCGCGATCGGCCATGTACTCGTGTGGCTCTATTGGGGCTGGAGTGTCGGGCGACCATTCTCCTTCGAAAGAATGGCCCGGTTTGTAGTGGCCAACTTCAGCGAAGGAATTGGCATTTATTTGCTGATTGCACTCACCAGTTACGCTTTCAGCTATTACCAAAGGTACCGCGAAGGCCAGTTAAGAACTCTTCAGCTCGAGGCCCAGCTTTCGCAGTCCCAGCTGCAGGCCCTAAAGATGCAGCTCCATCCTCATTTCCTCTTCAATACCCTCCACTCAATCTCAGCCCTGCTTAACAAAGACCCGGAGTGTGCTCGCAAGATGATCACACGTCTGGGAGATTTCCTCCGTCTCACCCTGGAAAACTCCGGTTCCGAAGAGGTAACCCTGCAAAAGGAGATGGAATTCCTCAGTTGTTACCTCGAAATCGAACGCATCCGTTTTCAGAACCGGCTGGTGACCCGCATGGACGTAGCTCACCCTACTCTGGTCGCGAAAGTGCCCAATCTTATCCTGCAACCCATCGTAGAGAACGCGATTCGCCACGGAATCGCGCCCCGCTCGACTCCCGGCGTGATCGAAATTGAAGCGAAACAACGGAACGGAACCCTTCGTATTCAAATTCGAGACAACGGCCCGGGCCTTTCGAAACATCGGACATCCGACATTCTGTTTAAGAAAGGTCTGGGGCTGGCTAACACCGAAACGCGGCTGGAAAGGCTTTACGGAGCGGCTCATCTCTTCGACCTAAGCAACAATCCCGAGGGCGGGTTGATAGTGACTCTGGAAATACCATTTCATAAGGACGGCGCCGCTCCCAGCCAATCCGAAATAGACTAGCTTCTGGTTCTGCTGTAACCCGAACCGTTCAGCTCGCGCGTTGCAGGAATTTGCCCCCGTTCCGGTTGTCTCCGGCCTTTAGTCAAATCCGAAATGTAGAAAATTATGCAGCGAAATTACTGCGCCGTCGTGTAACTGCAACAGCCAGGGTAATGCCGCAGCCATCGTGGGGTATCAGCCATGGTTCCCAGCCCCTAACTGTCAAACCTGTTTACTGCGGACGGAAGCAAATATGACTGACTCTCCCATCCGAGTGCTCCTGGTGGATGACGAGCCTCTGGCTCGCTCCATGTTGCGCGAAATGCTGCAGGGCGATCCGAACGTAGTTATCGTTGGAGAGTCTTGCAACGGCCGCGAAGCTCTGGAAGCGATCGATCTTCACGCACCCGATCTGCTTTTTCTCGATGTTCAAATGCCTGAAGTGGGTGGTTTCGAGGTCTTGTCCGCACTCGGAAACGGGCCCCTCCCTCACGTAATTTTCGTCACTGCCTATGATCAATATGCGGTCCGCGCTTTTGAAGTACACGCACTTGATTACCTGCTTAAGCCATTCGATCAGGAACGGTTTGACATTTCCTGGCGGCGTGCCAAAGAGCAGATCATGCGCGAACGCACCGGCGGCACTGATCAGCGTATTCTGGCTTTGCTCGAAGAGATGAAAGCAGGCAAGAAGTATCTCGAACGCCTTGTAATCAAAGCGGCCGGACGCATCTATTTTCTTGAGACGTCGGAGATCGATTGGATCGAAGCCGAGGGTAACTACGTTTCGGTGCACAGTGCAAAGAAAACCCATCTACTGCGCGAGACAATAAGCAGTCTGGAGGCCCAGCTCGATCCGAAGCAATTTGTGCGCATCCATCGCTCATCGATTATTCGCATTGACCGGATACACGAATTGCAGCCCTGGTTTCACGGTGAATATCGCATCATCCTGCTCGATGGGACGCAGCTGACTTTGTCTCGCAATCATCGAGACAACCTGCAGGAAGCGCTGGGTAAACTTCCCTAGCTTAACAGAGCCTATAGGACCATCGGACTTATAGGACTTATCGGACCTATATGACATTCAGCCATCGCCCTATCACCTGCTTAAGCCTTTTAGTCACTAGCGTCTGCCTGTCCGTCACAAAAGCGATTCTTTCAAAGGGATCTCGGCGTATAAGTCGCGCTGTCAAATCCGGGTAATTGCTCCTAATTGAAAGCTTGCGCTGATCTATCACCAGGGAGTTCAAAAATACGCACAGCCCGCGCGAGGTGGCAGGGCGACTTTCAAGAGAAGTTAATCGCATCAACTCAGTCCAAGTGCTCGATCCCCAGCGAGCCAGTAGCCCGGATGACACTCCTTAAGATTCCGACAGGAGGTTCTCCCATGAAGCTACGCGAGTTGCTGATCAGCACGGCCATGATGTCTCTTACTTTTGCTGCAACGAAAGCCATGACGAAACCTTTGATTGATGACGACAGAGTCCTGGGGTCGGCTTATTACGACACCCTGAGTATTTTGAGCACTCCGAATGAATGCAGCGACTTCTTTGGCGGCCCGTCAGCTTCGGTGGAGATCTTCAATAGTCTTGTCGGCAAGGTGCGTAAGGATTACTTCTCGCCTTCGATCGGAATCCGAATGACGGGGGCGGCCATCAATGTGTTCAATGCGGAAACCAAGTTGAGATACAGGCTATTTGACAAGGTTTCGATTAATGGCAACGGCCCTTTTTATCGGAAAAAGCATTCCCTTGCGTCGCCTTCGGTGCCGGGTGTTGGGTCGTTTGAGGCAAACACCAAGGAGGCGCGCGTGTTGATGTTCCTGCACGAGCTCGGTCATATCGTTAAGGGGCAGAGTGGAGACTGGCTATTGCCCGACGATGGTCAGAACGAAGAGCTAAGCAGACAAAACACAAAAAAGATCGAGGATGTCTGTGGCAACCAGATTAGACATCTCGGCAAGGGCGACAACGTAATGAACTCCCCCAGGGGAAAGTTTACAGATGAGAAGCGCGCTGCCGTGAATACAAAGCCATAGTAGCGGACGATAAAAATTCTTTTCAGGGTTATGAGAATCAGGAGGTCAATATGAAATCAATAGCAGCCTGGGAACGGGACGATCTGGATGTGGTTGAGGGAGCGTCCCCGGCTCCGGAAGAAGAATTGGTGTCGGCAGAAGGCAACATGACGAGTCTGAGAGAACTGACTTTCAAGCTTCTGCGAAAGGTGGAATCAATCGGTGAAGTCCACACCCCCGACATTGAGAGTGGTCTCGACTTTTACGATGAAGTGAGCCGCTTCGAAATTGATCTAATTAAGCGGGCGCTCATCCAGACCGGAGGGCACCAACGACGCGCGGCGAGATTGTTGAATCTGAAAGTGACCACCCTGAACTCCAAGATCAAGCACTACAATATCGTCGTGGCGGGCGGTGCCTACGGTTATCCGCTGGTTGAGACCGGTGATCTGGAGACTCGTCGCCGCGCTTGAGAGCCATAAATTCGACAGGATTTACCAGGTTTACATGAAAAACGAAGGAGCATTGAAACCTCCCATTATTGTCGGCTCTTAATCGTGTAAATCGTGTGAATCCTGTCTGCCTTTGTTTCTGTATTACTTTTTCTGTGATCCCACCGCTCAGCAAACCGTTAAAACGGTTCCCTTTCAATCTCGGTTTCTGATCACCGGGCTAAAGCCACGGTGTTAATGAGATCGCTCCGCGCGTCCCGCAACAGTATTCCACCCGAACGTGCAAATCAGGTTGGTGAGTCGCTACTGGCCCACTTCACTTTGGTCGGGAATCTCAGAATTCCAATCGCACACTGCGCTCGCCACCGCGAAAGCGCAGCCGAAAAAATGTATTCGCGCGATGAGTTGGACCACGCTCATCAGGACCCGATCCAATAATCGCAACTCTTCCGCTCACCGGAATCCAAATTCAGCAAGATGAATTCTGCGCCAGGCTTTGAGTAGGCCGACGCTGGTGACGAAACGGCCTATCGAGCACGCGCGCCAAGGGGCACGGTCGTTGCACTTTCACCACTCGAATCGATAGCCGGTCATCCGAGTTTTCGGAAACGAAGATCACATCCGGCTCGGTTTTTAAGAGTAGAGAAACTGCTTATCCCCATGAACCGCGTCCCGTCCAGGTCGACGCCGGATCAAACGGCAGTTTTCGTTTCCAGGGAAAAACAAGAAAGGAATTCATTATGAGTAAGTCGAAACTAATACGAGCGGTGACTGCGGGAGGGTTAGGTTTCCTGTTCATCGCGATCGCTCTTGCCATAAGCGCCGGCTCGGCGCGGGCGCAGAGTGCCACCGGTCAAATCGTCGGCAAGGTAACCGATCCGAACGGAGCGGTGGTTGCCGGCGCAATGATCAGCGCTAAATCCGTGGACACCGGACGGGAAACGACCGCGACCTCCGACAATCAGGGCACCTACACCATTACCGCCCTGCAACCCGGCCTCTATGATGTCACCATCCAGGGCGGGAACTTCAAGCCAAGCAATCAGCGGGTACAGGTAACGATTGGCTCAAAAGTATCTGTCGACACCCAACTCGCGCTGACTGAAGTGGTAGGCGCGTCGGTGAGTGTAATTGCGAGTGAAGGCGTCGAAGTCAACACTCAAACAGCCGAGGTCTCAAATATCGTTACCGGCACGCAGATTAGGGAATTGCCCACGTTAACCAGGAACCCTTATGACCTTATCGGTTTGGCCAACAACGTCTCGAATGACGATCCGGGACCAGCCGTACCGGGGGTGGGCGTATCGGGTCGCGGGGCCGGCTTTAATATAAACGGCTTGCGCGCAGCCAGCACGAACGTTTTGCTCGACGGCGTCGATAACAACAACGTCTATTATGCGGCGCTGGGCCAGAATATTCCGTTGGATGCGGTGGGCGAGTTTCGTGTGATCACGAGCAACTTCTCCGCCGAGTATGGCCGGGCTTCCGGCGGTATCGTAAACGTCCTGACGCGCGGCGGTTCAAATTCGTTTCACGGATCGGCTTTCGCGTTTAATCGCATTTCGCGTTTGGCCTCGAATGGCTTCAACAACAATGCTAACGCAGTTCCCAAGGGCGTCTTCACCCGCAATCAGTTTGGTTACACCTTTGGGGGACCAGCCATAAAGGACAAGCTGTTCTTTTTCAACAGCACTGAATGGACACGCGTTCGCAGTATTGGCGACAAGCTGTCAGTGATCCCGACGAATGCTTTAATCAATGCTTCCGCGGCGACCACGCGAAACTACTTTTCCCGCTACACATTGCAAAGCACACCCACCGGAACCTTCTATACGGTCGGACAGCTGGTGAGCACGTTTGGGCTGCCGGCGGGCAATGCTTTTGCGGCACTACCGGCGAATCTCCAGGCCTTCCAACTCGTAAGATTTACTGAGCCACAGGATCTCGGAGGAGGAGTGCCTCAAAACACGTATTCCATGGCCTCTCGAGTGGACTTCAACATCAGCGATAAGACGCTGCTCTATGGCCGGTATGCGCGCGAGAGCAAGATCTTTCCCAATGGCAGTTCGGCCTACAGTCCGTACACCGGCTTCGACACGCCGGCTACGGCACTGAACAACAACTTTCTGATCTCGCTGACGCACACGTTTTCGCCGCGTCTGGTTTCAGAAAGCAAAGTTGCCTTCAATCGATTGAACGGCAGTCAACCGTATGGCGACCAGCCGATTGGACCGGGTCTCTTCATATTTCCCGGTGCGACCGGAACCATTGGCGGCAATCCCATCGCCCTTCCCGGCTACTGGCCATACAATGCCGCCAACTCTCCCGCCGGGTTTGGTGGTCCTCAGAATCTCGGACAGGTCTATGAAGACCTGAGCTATACGTGGGGTCGCCACCAAATCAAGTTTGGCGGCCAGTACATCTATATTCAGGATACCCATACCTTCGGAGCTTATGAGAATGCGGTCGAGAGTCTCGGCGCTCAGGGCAACTACGCACAGGCGTTGGGTAACTTTGTCACCGGCAACATCAACCAGTTTCAGGCGGCAGTTTTTCCCCAGGGAAAATTTCCGGGCCAGAGTGTTAGTTTGCCTGTTGGTCCGCCGGACTTTACGCGTAGCAACCGCTACAACGAATGGGCCACATACGTAAACGATTCTTTCCGAGTGAGACCAAACCTCGTGCTGAATCTCGGCCTGCGCTATGAGTACTACGGTGTCCAACACAATAAGAATCCAAACCTGGATTCCAATTTCTACTTTGGGGCAGGGAACACTCTGCAGGAACGAATCCGAAACGGGAGTGTTCAGATCGCCGCCAACAGTCCGGTCGGCGGACTGTGGAAGCCTGACAAGAACAACTTCGCGCCGCGCCTTGGTTTTGCCTGGGATGTTTTTGGTGATGGCAGGACCAGCGTGCGAGGTGGATACGGTCTCGCTTATGAGCGCAACTTCGGCAACGTGACGTTCAACGTGATTCAGAATCCGCCAAACTACGCGGTGTTGTCGCTCTTCAACAATGTGGACGTAATCGGTCTGCAAATCACTACCAACAATGCCGGTCCATTGGCTGGTACTACCCCGCCCACAAAGATTCTGCCAGCTACGAGCCTTCGCCACGTGCGGGAGGACATAACCAACGCATATGCCCACTTCTTCAGTTTTGCGGTGCAACATGAACTGAGCCGGGGCAACGTGTTGTCCGTAGAGTATTCAGGCTCGCGCGGCGAAAGTCTCTACTCTATATCTCCGCTGAACATCGCGGGGGCTGGAGCCTTCTATCTTGGGGATGCGAATCCAAACTCGCGACTCAACAACGTGTATTCCAACATCAACGCGCGCGGGAATGAAGGTTACTCGCGTTACAACGCCTTGATTGTGGGGGTTGACGGGAATAACTTCCGCAATACGGGCATGCAGTTTACCGCGCATTACACCTTCGCCAAGGCGAACGACAATCTCAGCTCCACCTTTAGTGAAGGCGCCTTCAACAACAATCTGGGACTGACTAATCCGTATGACCCGAGCCTTGACTACGGTCCCGCGGATTACGATGTCAGGCATCGCTTTGTGGGCAGCTTGATTTGGAAGATACCGTTCGCCCAGCACATGGACGGTTTCGCAAAGGGTTTGCTTGATGGCTGGACGGTCACGAGTATTTTCAGCGCTCGTACCGGCACGCCCTTCACAATCTATGACGGGAACAATGCCAATGTTGCAAGTCCGAGGTTAGTAGCCAATGGACCGCTGTCAGTGAATGTCAGATCCACGGCTAATGCCAACTTCTTCAACTACCTTGACCTTACGGGTCAACCAGTTGGAGCATTTGGCCGCGCAGTGTGTGGCGGCTGTTCAGACTTTGGTCCATACCCGGCCAACATGACGACACGCAATCAGTTTCGTGGCCCAGGGATCTGGAACATCGATATGGGCGTGTCTCGCAACGTGAGGCTAACAGAGAGATACACTCTCCAATTGCGCGCGGAGCTTTTCAACGCGCTTAACCACGCGAATCTTTACATCGCCCCAGGCACGCAGGACGTCAGCAGTGGATTCGTGGGCGCCGTCAAAGGCGTAACACCCAACGGAAACATTGAGCGTCGCAACGTGCAACTGGCAGCGAAGTTTATTTTCTAGGTAAAGTAACTCAATTGACTTTACCGGAGCCTTCGCGTGGCTTCGTGTGATTTCGTGGTTCGTTCCCTTCGCTCCGGGAGCGATCCACGACTCACACGAACCTGAGGCCAACATTAACAAACGGGGAACAGCTCCGGCTGGTCCCCGTTTTTTCTCTGCGCCTCTCCTTCGCCTTCCATTGAAGGACACGCGCCTCTCAGTGAAGAACAAATGACAAATTAAGAATCTCCCAAGAGCTTCGCACAAAAAGTGAATCCCACCCACGGCAGTGGGTGGATGGTTCAAGTCCCGCCTACTAAGAATTAGGATGTGAAGTAGTTACTAAATCCCATCAACGGCAGTTGGTGGATTGTTCAAGTCCTGCCTATTTCGGTCTTCATTAAAACAAGGCCGGACTTGAACCATCCACCAACTGCCGTTGGTGGGATTCCAAGAATCAGCGTGTTTCGCGATTTGTAGGTCGGACTTGAACCATCCACCAACTGCCGTTGGTGGGATTCCAAGAATCAGCGTGTTTCGCGATTTGTAGGTCGGACTTGAACCATCCACCCACTGCCGTGGGTGGGATTTGGACTTTTTGTGCAAAGCCCAGCCAAAGGAAAGAGCGGGGGCAAGCCCACCTTCCCGACCTCGAGCTGATCAAGAGACGACTCTATATTTCTGACTCGAAGGCCATTCAATCGAGGATAAAGTCGAGTCTGTATTTCTGACTTGAAGACCATTCAATCGAGGACCACGACCCAATTGTGATCAGCTCGAGGTCGGGAAGGTGGGCTTGCCCCCGCGCTTTTTTGAAACCCGCCCGCTCTTGCTTAAGAACAACCAGCGACAACTGAGAAACCTTCTGCTGCCAGCATCTTCCAATGCCAAATGAGAAATGAAAAATGACAATTGGAAAATCTTCTTTTATTTTCTCATGGGTCCGGTAGACTTGAGCACTAACGTCCTCGTAAACTATCCCCCGCACCAAATGGCGGGGTAGCTCAGCCGGTTAGAGCGTGGGATTCATAACCCCAAGGTCGGGAGTTCGAGTCTCCCCCCCGCTACCAATTCTTCTCCAACAATCTGAAAGACTTACGGGTATGCCGCCACCGTCCCAGAGTCAACCCGCAGAAGATCCTTCGCCCTCGAGCGAACGCGATTTCTTTCGGGAGCTGGGTGTGCGAACTTTTATTAACGCGGCGGGCACCTATACCCTCTTAAGCGCTTCGCTGATGCTTCCGGAAGTTGTCGCAGCCATGGGCTATGCGGCAAAGCACTTCGTGGATATTGATGAGTTGCAAGCAGCTGCGGGCGAGCGCATTGCTCAACTGCTCGGATGCGAAGCGGCAATAGTGACCTCAGGTGCAGCGGCAGCGCTTACCCTTGGCACGGCAGCCTGCCTCACGGGTGAAGATCCAGTCTACGTTCGTCAGATACCAGACCTCACCGGGCTCAAGAGTGAAGTAATTATTCAAAAAGCGCATCGCTTTCTCTATGATCATGCGATTCGGAATTGCGGAATCAAATTCGTAGAGATTGAAACGACCGCCGAACTGGAAAGTGCTATCAGCGGTAAAACTGCAATGATGCTTTTCTTCAACGACAATGAGCCCAGGGGCAAAATCAAGGCTGAAGAATTCATTGCCCTGGGCAAAAAGCACCTTATCCCCACCTTCAACGATGCCGCCGCCGATGTGCCACCGACAGAAAACCTCTCGAAATTCCTGAGGATGGGCTTCGATCTCGTGACCTTCTCCGGTGGCAAGGGAATGCGTGGGCCACAAAATGCCGGGCTGCTGCTCGGTCGTAAAGATTTGATCAGGGCCGCTAGATTAAATTCAGCGCCCAACGGGGATACGATTGGGCGCGGACTTAAAGTCAGCAAAGAAGCGGTCCTCGGGATGGTGGTCGCGGTGGAGATGTATCTCAAACGCGACTCAGAAGCCGACACAAAGGAATGGGAGCGCCGGATAAACTTGCTGGCTGCTAGTCTGGCAGACATCGAAGCGCTCAACGTCGAGATCTTCACTCCCGCAATCGCCAATCACGTTCCGCATCTGAAGGTCACGTGGAATAAAGATAGTCTCAAAGTTTCCGCCGACGATATCCGCCAGCAATTGCGCGCCGGAGCAGTTTCGATCGAAGCCATTCCTACGTATTCATATGAGCCTGCCGCGGATTGTGAGGAGATAAGGTTCGGCGTTTGGATGATGCAGTCGAACGAGGCGGAAATTGTGGCCGAACGACTGCGTGAAGTATTTCGACCAGCGAGACATTCGTCCTCCTTCGCGAAAAAAGATGGCTGAAGAAAAAACTTCCCTGGTTCGGGGACTGACGGCCAGCGGCACGACGCTCCTGGTGATCGGTACCGTGATTGGCACCGGAGTGTTCCTGAAGAGCGCCGTAATGGCCCAGGAAGTCGGAAGTCCCACACTGGTGCTGGCTGCCTGGGTGGCTGCAGGTTTTCTTTCGCTAGCCGGGGCGTTGAGTTATGCAGAGCTGGGGGCGTTGTTGCCGCAGGCAGGCGGGGAATATGTTTACTTGCGTCGCGCTTACGGTGACGCGCCGGCATTCCTCTATGGCTGGATGCGATTCAGTGTTGCGTCAACCGGCAGCATCGCCGTTCTCGCAATCGGTTTTGCTACTTTTTTGTCTGCGGTCTTACCGCTGACAACCGTGTGGCTCGAGCACAATTACACTCTGCTGGGCCAGGAAATCCATTGGCAATTCGGCAGCAAACAGATCGTAGCCGTCGTCGCCATTCTGGTTTTCTCCGGCATCAACTGTATTGGCATTGTGTTTGGCGGCCGCGTGCAATCCGTATTGACGCTCCTCAAGGTGCTGGGAATCGCGGTCGTCGTGATCGGTGTCTTTTCTCTATCCGGCACAGCAAGCTGGGCAAATCTGAGGTCGGCCGCAGGCAGCACAAAGGTCACCGGCATTTCAGCTTTCGGGGCAGCGATGCTCGCCGCGTTGTGGGCTTATGATGGCTGGAATGCGATGCCGATGGTTGGCGGGGAAGTTCGCAACCCGGATCGAAATATCCCCAGGGCTTTGATTGGCGGCATGCTCGCGGTGATGGCGATCTACTGCCTGGCGAACCTCGCCTATTTTTATGCCCTCCCGTTTGACCAAGTAGTCACATCCAGTTCAACCGGCCATCCCAATGCGTTGCCGGTAGCGACCAAAGCCGCGCAAACATTCCTTGGCGACTGGGGCGGAAAGCTCATCTCGATCGCTTTTATTCTTTCGGCGCTCGGAGCACTCAATGGATTGATCCTGTCCAGCGCGCGGGTGCCATTTGCCATGGCCCGCGACGGCCTCTTCTTCTCCCGCTTCTCGGAAGTGAATGCCGGTTCACACGTGCCGGTCTGGTCCATCATCATCCAGGCAGTCTGGGGGAGTGTGTTGGCCATTTCCGGGTCCTATGATCAGTTGACCGATTACGTCATTTTTGCCTCCTGGATCTTCTACGGAATGACAACCTCGGCGGTTTTTGTGCTGCGGCGAAAAATGCCTGAGGCGCCTCGGCCCTACAAGACGCTGGGCTATCCGGTGGTTCCGTTCATCTTTGTGCTGGTCGCTCTCTGGCTAACAGTAAATACGCTGGTAGCACGGCCAGTTGAGTCAGCAACAGGACTGATCCTGATCGCCCTCGGGCTACCTGTTTTTGTTTATTATCGTTACCGGCGACGGCGGAACTTGAAGTCTACTTAGACCAACCCGGGCTATGTTCAAATCTTTGCGTTCTTGGCGTTCTTTGCGGTTAATTGTTTTAAACGTTTTTCCACCGCAAAGTACGCAAAGAGCCGCAAAGGTGCGCAAAGAATCCCAAACTATGACACTAGCGATCTTCTATGACCAACAGCTCTGCTAAACGACAATTGATTGTGGCAGCGAATGCGGCGAAACCTGTTGGCCCATACAGCCCGGGAATACTCGCAGGCGATTATTTGTTCCTTTCAGGGCAGGGAGCTCGCGATGCCGCGGGCAGAATGGCGCAAGGAGTCGAGGCGCAGGCGCGTCAGTGTCTCGAAAATGTGAAAGCCATTACTGAGGCGGCCGAGTTAAGTCTAAAGCAGATCGTTCATCTCCAGCTTTACCTGGAACGCATCAGCGACTTTGAAATAGTGGATCGAGTCTATGCTGACTATTTTCCAGAGGATCCACCCGCGCGGGTTGTGATCGGCGTGACGAGGATGCCGGTCGGTACGCCCGTGGAGATGACGGCACTCGCTGTTCGGGATCCGGGGGCAAAGGAAGTTATCGTCCTCAGTAGTTTGAAACCGCTGGGCCATGCCAGTTCAGCCATCGCGGTTGCCAACAAGGTCTATCTTTCGGCCGTTTACGGGCAAACGCTCTCCGATGCTGAAACGGGTCTGACGCTGGCGCTGAGCGAAGCAGGACTTGTCCGCGATGGGATTGTCTTCCGTAACGAATACGCGACGACACCGTTGGCGATGATTCCGGTCGAGACGCTTCCAGCGACGTTTGGCGCAGCGATTTCCGCTATTGCAATACGCAGTGAACGAACGATGGGCGATGCGTCCGCTTTTTGTCGCTCCGATGGTGAAATGATCTACTGTACTGCTCAAACCAGTGTCACTCGCGGTGTGAAGGGCATAAAGGAGCAGGTTCAGGCCGTGATGAACAAACTGCAAAGTGATCTTCAGCGGCATGGCACCGACCTGGCCCAAACCGTTGTTTGCAACATATATCTGGATGACCTCGACGAGTTCGAAATGATGAACGAGACCTACGCCGCTTTTTTCCCGGACTTACCACCGACCCGGACGACGGTTCAACCATTCCCTTCAAGTGACCACAATGACGGCGCTGTTCCCCTGGTGAGAATCTCACTGTGGGCAATCAAGGTGCAGGCTAATGTCCCGGATTAAAGTTGGTTGCTCGTTCAATGAGTTGGTAAGAACGATCCACGAAATCACACAAAATCCACGAAGAAAATTTCGTGTTGTTTCGTGTGGTTTAGTGAATCGTTTGCTGTCTTCCAAATTATTGACATGGCCCGGTGAATGGTAACTAGCTTTGGGACTGCATGTTCAAGGAGATCACAATGATAGCTAGATCTTTCAAGCCGCATCTGATCGCGATGCTGAGCGCCAGTTTGCTCGTTCTTTTCAGCATCATGTTCGCCGGAACCGGAAACGCGACTGCAGATCTCTATGATGTCGTTGTCTTGAATGGCCGGGTTATGGATCCGGAGTCAAATCTGGATGCGGTGCGCAACGTCGGGATTCGCAGCGGCAAGATTCAGACGATTACAACTAAGTCGCTCAAAGGACGCATGGTCATTGATGCCAGAGGTCTGGTCGTTGCCCCGGGGTTCATCGATCTGCACGTTCACGATATGAACGATGAGCACCATCGCGCCCAGGCAATGGACGGCGTAACCACAGCTCTGGAGCTGGAAATTGGCGCCGCAGATATTGATCAGTGGTACGCAGAGCGCGAAGGAAAAACATTAATCAACTATGGTGCGAGTATCGGTCATGTCCCGGTGCGCATGGTGGTAATGAAGGACCCGGGCACTTTTGTGCCCAGCGGCGATGCGGCTCGTCGGCCCGCGACTGAAGACGAGATTGCGGAAATCAAACGACGCGTCGAACTGGGCTTGAAACGCGGAGCCATCGCGGTTGGCTTCGGCATTAACTACACGGCGGCAGCGTCACACAGAGAAATCATTGAAATGTTCCGGCTAGCTTCGAAGTACCAGGCATCGTGTCATGTGCATATGCGCTATGCCGGCCTTAAGGAGCCAATGAATTGTATTTCCGCCTTCGAGGAAGTCCTGGCAGCTGCCGCTATGACCGGTGCTCCGTTGCAGGTTGTTCACATCACCAGCATGGCTTTCGACGACACTCCGCGCGTTTTGGAAATGATCCGTGAAGCTCGCTCACGCGGAATTGATGTCACCACGGAGTGCTATCCCTATACGGCCGGAATGACCAGGCTCGACTCGGCAATCTTTGATGGCGATTGGCGGGGACAGTTGGGTATTGACTACAAAGACCTGCAGTGGGTGGCCACCGGTGAGCGACTGACCGCCGAGAGTTTTGCGCGTTATCGAAAGGAGGGTGGCATGGTCGCGTTGCATTCAATGAAACCTGAACTTGTCAGAAGCGCGATTGCCGATCCCTTAACAATGATTGCCAGCGACGGCATTCTGAAAGATGGGAAAGGACATCCGCGAGCTGCCGGTACCTATTCACGAATGCTTGGATATTACGTGCGTGAGACCAAAACCCTGACGCTGATGGACGCTTTGCGCAAGATGACGCTAATGCCGGCGCAGCGACTGGAACGCCGCGCTCCGATAATGAAAGCTAAGGGCCGTCTTCGTCCCGGCGCAGATGCCGATCTCACAATCTTCGATGCCGAACGGGTGATCGATAAAGCGACCTACACGGAACCCGGCAAATATTCGGAAGGGATAAAGTTTGTTCTGGTAAATGGAGTGGCAGTGGTTAAGGACGGACAACTACAACTTGACGCCAAACCGGGACACGCGGTGCGAGCGCCGATACAGTAATCCACCCATCCATCGCGTTTTGGATGCCGAGGACGTAGTCCCTGGCTTGGCGCGTCCGCAAATCAAGGAAGTTGGGCATTGTTTCTTTAAGACAGACTCCCAGTTGACCCTCGTTGATTCTCGATTTTCGGACGCCAGTAGCCTCATCTTCGTGCTTCATATATTCCTGGAGTGCTTTCCTTCGGTAACTCGTGACTTAGCTCGTCAGGTATTGGAATGTTCTGAGCAGGCCTTGCTTCCTTCCGCAGCGGCATGAAGATTCGGAGGAACGCTACCACCGTTGCCGACGAACTCACCCAATCATGACGCGAGTGTGAGATTTTTCCGGAGCTCGTTCCTTTGCGGAAATGCGGACTTCGATACGTGCCCTAAGCGATTCAGAACAGCGAACAAACGATCCGCTGAAAAGCCGGAGAGTTGGCCGCGTAGCAGACGCGATACTTTCGGTTGGTCCAATGCAGTGCGCTCGGCTGTCTGAGCCTGGGTCGAGCCCTTCTCTTTAATCAATTGAGCAATCTTGGTTGCCAGCTTTGCTTTCAAAAGACGCTCTTCCGCGTCTTGGAAACCGAGATCGGCAAAGACATTGCCGCTGCTCGGCTCAACCTTCTGGTTGTTCGTCCTTGATCTTCGAGCCTTCCTTGGTTTGACCTTTGCTTTCATCTGTTACGTCCTCTTTGTGCCTTGCACGCTTTGTGATCTTCTTCTGCCACCTTTAACCGCGTCTTGATGAGATCGATATCCGGTTTTGGTGTAGCGATGCCTTTCTTCGATTTCTTCTGAAAGGGCATGTAGCACGTATATGAAGTCCGAGAATCGACCCGCTCAACGGCTGGTCCGTTTGTCCCTTGCCCGGCTGCTGTGCCGGGCAAGGCCGAGGCGAAACTAATAATCATTAAGCAAATGGCTACAGCCTTCATCTTGCCTCCCGTCGTGCACCTAACTAAGGACAAGTAAATTTTACCCTTCCCGTTGTGCTGAACACTCCGCCTCCGCTTATTCTGCCGGCTATCACTATCCGGACTTTGTTATTCGGATAATTTTCGACGGGCGCTTGCGGGGAATAGTGACTGATGCTTTTCCTGACTTCGGAAAGCTCGACAAGTTGACATCGCTAAACCCTAACTGGCTGACGCGTGGAAACTAATCCTTGAATTCATCACGAAGCGGCACGAACCGCACGTCTTGTTCACCCTGGCCGGAACATTTGCGGATCGCCTGGCTTCGGTTTGGGAAGATCGAAAAAGTGATCGACACGGAAGCTGTGCCAATAACCGATCCAGCGCGGATCACTCTCCAGGACAGCACCCAGTCGCTGGATCATTTCCATGCGCAGCTGCTTGTGTTCCGGCCTGAGAGCCAAATTCTCAGCATCGATTGTGGTCAGGTCGTAGAGTTCATCAACCGTTGAAGAGAGATTGTACGAATAGAGATAGCGTTCGCCCGCAGCCGTCCGACGCTGGATCCCGCAGGCAAAGTTCACTCCGGTATGCCAGCCACACTCAAACAGAAAATCGCGGTCCGAAGGTGTCGCGACGCCTTGCAGATCCGGCAACAGCGAGCGTCCGTCGAGCCGCTCCTGCGGTTCCACTCCGGCCATACCCAGGAGCGTAGGCGCAATATCCAGATGAGCAACTGGCGCCTCAACACTCTTATGCTTGATGCCGGACTTCGCGGGCATTTTGAAAACAAGCGGTACGCGCAACACATCTGGAAACAGATATACACCTTTGTCCACCAGACCGCGCCGTCCATTCATTTCGCCGTGATCGCAAGTAAAGATGATGAGGGAATCCTCGTAAAGACCGCGTTTCTGCAACGCGCTGACAAATTGTGCCAGGGCGGCATCAACCACTTCCATCTGAAGCGCGTTGGCGACACGGTAATCGCGCACGGTCTCTGGATCGTAAAGACCCCAACTCTTCTGGTAGAAATTGTATATCTTTGGCTCGTCGGAGGCGGGCTGCCAATCGCGTGCGCGCACACGTTCGTAGCTTTCAGGTAGTGCAGAGAAAGCGCGACGCAATTCGTTCTCTCGCTGCCCGAACCCATCCGGGATGCTGAACGGCTGATGCGGGTCGAAAAAGTCTAATTGCAGATAGATCGGGTGTTTTCCGTTCGTGTCGTCGAGGGCAGCGTCGAGCTTTTGGATGGCCCGCTGGATGAGGTAATGGCTATACTGCGCCTCCAGCGGAAACGCTTTTCCATTCGCCTGCTCAATCCAGCCACCAAGTGAAGTACGTTTCGTTCGACGGTCTTGCAATAGACCAAAGATCTCCTTTTTGTAACGCTGGCTTTTGACGCCAATTCGACGGAGATAGGCCAGGTAAAGTTCGTCATCGTAAATCGGTGGCGCCCAGCGGTCCCAGGCGTTGTCGTTTTCGTCAAAGGCATCCATGAACTTCTGTGTGCCCAGATGACCTTTACCGCAGTGCTTGGTCTGGTAGCCTGTGGCCTTCAGATACTCCTGAAAGATGACATCCGTCGACCGCAGGATAGTTTCGTGGCCGTCATGGGCGCGCTCGCCGTTCGCAGTGATGTAGGAATACCTGCCGGTAGCGAGTGCCGCGCGTGCCGGAGCACAGAGGGGACTGGAGCAGAAGGCGTTCTCGAACACTACTCCTTCATTGAAGAGCGAACGAATGGTCGGCAGATTTATCTCTCTGTGAAGCAGTCTTGAGGAGTGGTAATGATCGGGACTGACCATGTCTAAGGTAATTAAGAAAATGTGGGGTCGCCAGCCCAGATCTCGTACGCGAAAAGGATGTGTTCCGGTCTTCTTATTGACGAATCGCAGCGCAGGATTCAGCGTCTGTTCTTCGATGCGCCGCGCAACCTCCTGCGCCACGGCGTTTCCTGCCGCAGCACCCAGACTTAACAACCCCAAAAAGTTACGCCGTCGCATATCTCCTCTTTAAACGAGCGAGCTGTATACTCTGTAATACAACACGAAACTCAAGACTCTTTCCTTTCATTCATGAAACGAGCGAACACGATTAACCTGTTGTGGGGTTATTGTCGAGGACACTACCATCTTTATTTCTTCAGAGTGTAGGAGTACAGCAAAGCATTGTCCGCGCCGATGAAGGAAACTTTGAGCGCGGTCATGTCGGCCTCCAGAACTGTGAATCCATGTACGCCTTTAGCGAACAAGCAACGCGGGTCAGGTTTTGGCTGTCGAATCCCGGCGCCACCACCGCCGGAAATGAAAAAGTGCAATCCGCCTTCAGGCTTCAAGTGCTCCAGGTCGTGATCGTGACCAGCGAGATAGATGTCTGCGCGATCCTTGAGAAGCGGCAACAGCGTCCGAATGAGTCCATTGTTATCTCCATGTGTGCCGGCGGAGTAGATCGGATGATGACCGTAAACGAGCTTCCAGGGTGCGCGGCTCTTCTCGAGCTCGTCCTTTAGCCATAATCTTTGCGCTTCCGAGATTTCATTGGTATCGAGCGCGAAGAATTGCACAGGGCCGGCCGTAAAAGTGTAGTAAGGCGCGGGCAGTCGCCAACTTTGACTGCGCCCCGTATAGAGAATCTCAGCGGCAGGACTGTCTCCAAAAACCCAGTCGTGATTACCAAACGTAGCGTAGAACTTGATCCCGAGTGGGTCATACAAAGCAGCCCACCATGTTTGCCAGCGCGGATCGTCCGGGCTCTGCATTCCCGAGTCGTAGAAGTTGTCTCCCAGAGTAATGGCGAAATCGAAAGGCGTCTGGCGATGATAACGAAGCATCGACGCCGCCACCTGCTTCTGTCCTGTCGAGCCGTTACCGAAATCTCCGAAAGCGAGCACGCGGACCGACTCCTGCGTGGACTTGAGCGAGAATATTGGTGGCACTATGCGGAGGAAGGCCGGAAGCATTGTTCCCCTTATCAGGGAAACCCAACGCTCATGTTCCTGCGCAAGCTGACGCAACGACGCTTCGTCCCCATTCTTGCGCGCCATCTCCATTCGTTGCAGGAGCAACTTGCGCATCTCTTGAGTTTGCTGGAAGCGGAATTTATCCAGCGCCAGAAGTGCGACGCCGGCATCAGCGTCGGAAGCCGCATGGTGTTCTAAAGCACGGCGCACATCCGCGCGTGAGTGTCTACCAAGTACGGTAACCATTACACGCCGGACTCTGGGGGACGGGGCAGTGTCCAACACCGAAATCAAAAAAGGGATCGCACTGACAGGGTCCTTCGCCGCTAGCGCATTTGCCAACTCGGCAAGCTTGGTAGCATCGTTCTGTTTCAGGAGTGCCAGACCCTCGGCGCGCAACGAGGCCGGCAACTTGCTTAAACGAGCGTCTGAGGCACTGACCCCGGATTCCTGATTGGTTTGCGGCGGCGTGGGCCGATTCTGCCCGCGAGCGATGAATGAAGGTACAAGGGCGAGGGCCGCCAGGAGTAGTAAGACCTTGGCGCGCCATACCGATTTCCGCTGGCAAGAGATAAGAAGTTTACGGGTCATAAGCATTTTCGCCTTGTCGAGAGATTTAAGGGCCGCTTGATTGATGCGGCCCTTAGTCTATCTCAAGGCGAAACGGCTGGAGCGGTCTTCAGTTGCATAAAACAGAGAGTCAATTGAGAAGTTGTACTACCACCGCAGCTTTCCTCCGACTTGAATGTTGCGATTGCCGCCCGCTGAAGTAATAACGCCGAATGTTGCAGGGGCAGCAAAATCAGTCCCGGGGTTGTTGAAGAGCGGCGAATTGAAAATGTTACTAATCTCGCTACGGATTTCAAGCTTCACATTTTCAAAGAGGTCAATGGTTTTAAAGAGAACCATGCCGTTCTGCATTTGGCTCGGTCCGCGGAGCCAACCATAGCGTACTTGCGCCGGCGACGCTGTGAAATCCGGTAGGTGAGCAAAAGCCCCGGTGTCGAAATATGGATTGACAGGTAATTTGGTGACAGGATCTTTCAGGTCACCCGTTCGGCTACTGACCGCCCCTTTCAAGTTTGGATCACGAATTACAAGGGGTCGCCCACGGCTTCCGTCAACGATTTCCAGCGGCTCGCCGCTGGTGTATTTTGTCACCCAGGTGACACCCCAGCCCCCGGCGACATGATCCAACCATCCCGGCCACTTCGCGCCAAAGGCGCGGCCGTGCCCCACTGGCAGGTCGTAAGTAGCAAATAACCTGAAGATATGTGTTCGATCATCCGTGGCCACCGTGCGGTAGCGTCGCGGGTTGACAATACTGCCGGCCGTGTATTCAAGAATCTTGGAGAAAGCGTAATTTGAGACGAAGTTTAATCCCTGAGATAGCCGCTTCTGCAAGCGCAACTGTAAGCCGTGATACTGCGCCCGCCCGGTATTCATGCTTTGGATATTCACCTGGTCGAATTGCGGGAAAGGCACACGCAACTTGTTGACCCGGATGGTTGCACCCTGACCCAAAGTCGATGTTGCAGGTAGAACGCCCAGAAACGGGTTCGGGACAGACGCGGCGGTATCTACTGATGTGTTGAATCTATCCGGCAGTTCGTCCAGATTGAAATTTTCAAACAACTTCACCGCGTGCGTGCCGACATATGCAGCCTCAAAAAGAGTCTTCCAGGGCAAGACTCGTTGAACGCTCAATTGCCACTGTTGAATGTAGGGCAGAACGCGATCCTGATTGACGAAAGTAATGCTGTTGCCCAATAACGATTTTACTCCGAGCGTGCTGCCCGTGGGCGAAAGCAAACCGTTCGGAAAAGGGTTACTTAGATTGACGCCGGGGATGACAGTGACGTCGCTGTTGGTGGTGCCGACATAAGGAGTAATCGCACTGAAGGAGGCGGCCGTCGTCGGGGTTCCGCTATCGATATTAACTGCATAGCTGGAGTAGAAAATGCCGTAGCCGCCCCGGACCACTATGTTTTCGTTTAGCGCATACGCGAAGCTCAGGCGTGGCCCAAAGTTATTCCAGTCCGTTTTGCCTTGACTCCGGCTTTGTCCATCCTTGTTGACAAAGAGAAGTCCGCCATGCAGAGGGGCCACAGTCAGCGTGCCGCCACCCACCGAGGCGGGCAGAGTCACCGGGGGCAGCGTGATTCCCAATTGAACGTTCGGATCAAAACCGTAAGGGAGGCGGTCGTAGCGTTCAGTAAACGGTGTCTCTAACTCCCAGCGCATTCCTACGTTCACCGTGAGTTTCGGGTTGAGTTTGATGTCGTCCTGAAAGAAGAGACCCAGATAATGGTTCTGTAGCGAGAGAGTGGAGTTAGAACCTATCCCACCGGTCGTCCGCGGCAAGCCGAGAAGCAACGAGGCCATCGCACTACCAGATGAGGTTTCGGTTGAGCTGCTGGTGGGGTTAGCTCGCGTGAGTGTCTTATTAAAAAGGAACCGGCCATTGGCAGCTGTCCCGGGATTCGGTTCATTCCAGCGGAGCAATCTATAGTCAGACCCGAACCGGAACGTCTGGTTGCCCGACAGCTTGTTGAAATTTGCCAGGAAAGCATGGATGTCGTTGACACTCCTGCGAGATCGGCTGCCCAAGCTCGGTGCGCCATCCACGGCTAAATCGAAAACTGGCCACGCTTTGTCAAACTGGTTTTTGATAACGATTTCGGGCACCTTGAGTATTGTCGGATCGAGACCATCCCCGGCCGCACTGACGTTGATATTCGTTCGAGTAAATCCATAACGGAAAGAGGCGACAAGCGTCGAGCTGAAGCTAATGGTATCGTCAATGGCCACTGAGTGGTTGCGCCGATAGTCTTTTGCGACATCCGTTTCACCTTCCGTGGGAAAACTGAATACTCCGTCGAAGAAATTCGGGGTGGGAGACTGAAAGTGGCGGAGCGCGCTGAAGCGCACATACAAACGCTGGCGCGAGCTAATTTGCCGATCTACTCGCGCCTGATAATTCTTGGTTGTCGTAGTGAACGTGCTCGACCCAGCCCAGTTTATGCCCCCAATCGGAATGTTGCCGGCGATCGTCGGCAGGGGATATTGAGCGAGCACGGCCAGGCCCACCGGATTGAGGAGATTGGATGGAATCTTTGCCCCAACAAATTCCGCTCTCGAGACGAACCCGCCATTCGCATTGACCACAGTGCTGAAGGGATTGAAGATCTTGATCGGCTGGCCGTTGGGAGCTAAGGTTTGCGAAAAATCACCGATACGCTCAAGCGCCGTGGGAACGCGGGCCTGCCGAGATAGCGGTCGAGCATTTTCAGTTCGCTCAAACCCGAAGAAAAAGAAAGTGTGATTCCGGCCGTCGTAGTACGGCAACCGCACCGGCCCACCAATCGTCACTCCTTCCTCATTAACTTTTGTGGGCGGCTTCGATTGCCCCAAACGGTTATTTGTCCAACTGTTAGCATTAAGGGCGCGGTTGACGAAATAGAGATATAGTGTGCCGTGCAGGTTATTTGTTCCGGACCGCGTAGTAACTGAAAGCGAACCACCATTTGAGCGACCCAGGCTGGCATCGAACATGGTGGTGTTTACCTTGAACTCCTGGACTGCATCCGCCATCGGCATTGTTACAGCGAGTCCGCGTTGGCGTGCGGAAATATTGGGGATGCCATCGACCGTGACATCATTGCCCCGATTCTTGCCATTGCCACCATTGATCGAAATATCATTCTGAGCATTACTCGTCACCCCACCGCTGCTAGTTACTACGCCCGGCGCCATGTCGGCTAGATTCAGTGGACTCTGTCCCGCGGTAGGCAGCCTGTCCAAAAACTCACGAGTGACCACCTGACCGAGATCGCCATTGGCAGTTTGCAATGCCGGACTTTCGCCTGTGACAGAGACAGTCTCACTAACAGCGCCGACATCCAGTACGAAGTTGAGCGTGATTCGATCCTGTACCTGTACGACGACGCCTTTTTGGACGGCCTTCTTAAAGCCAGGCGCTTCGATGAACACGGTGTAGCGTCCCGGCAGCAGGAAAGGCACGTTGTAGTTGCCGTCCTCATTCGAGCTAACGGAGATCCCGGTGTTAGTCGCTTCGTTGGTTACGGTAATCGTGGCGCCAGGTACCAGCGCACCGGAAGGATCGGTAATCCGCCCGAGAATGGATCCTCTGACTTCTTGAGCCTTCAGAGGAGTGGCCGCTAAAAACAACAGGCAAAGCAATGCCGCCAAGCTGATATAAGACTCTAAACGTTTCATCCGTCTTACCTCCGCGCTAGTTGTGACCGAAGTTAATGTCGGCTGATGCGATTCCCGATGGTTTAGCCGCTTCTACCACCTCTATTATCGCTTGTCAACCACTTTCTTTCGTTTGAATCCTCAGAAACGTCCATTTTCTTTCTATCTGGCTGCCTCCATACCTTCGATAACTTTCATATTCAGGCAGCTTGTTTGCGAACTTCCTTGACTGTATTCAACCGTGATGGTAATACGGGCATGGTTCAATGCTGAAACAGCCAAAATGGAACAAGACATGTTGAGTGAACAGCGCCGGCAGGAAATGTTCATGACTCTCCGCATCTATTGCTCGCTGTTTGTATTCGCGTGTGTTGTGGCAAATGTCCAGGCTCAATCCATCGGATCGCCGTCCGCTTTTGCTCAGGTGCGCGACGGATCGCGCCCGGTAGCGATGCTCGATCTCGGTGGCCAGTGGGAATTCAAGGCCACGAATGAATCACAGTGGATGCCCGCACGCGTTCCGAGCACAGTCCACACGGACCTGCTACGCGCTGGCAGAATTCCAGATCCCTTCTACCGCGACAATGAACTGAAGGTTCAGTGGGTCGAGAGCAAGGACTGGGAGTATCGGCGCCGCTTTCAGGTCGATGCGGCACTTCTGGCTCACGATAGCGTCTTCTTGGAATGTCGAGGCCTCGACACGATTGCTGAGATCCATGTGAATGGTCGCCCTTTAGCGAAGACAATCAACATGTTTATCGAGCACGAGTTCGACGTAAAGCCATTCCTTCGTCCCGGCGAGAATGAGATTCACATCGTCTTCGCTTCCATCCTGAACTGGGTCCGTCAGCAGGTCGACGCGGATCCACGTGCGGCCACTCTGTGCCCTGAGGAGGACAAGCGAGCGGACTGCGGTAAAGGCAATGCTTTCATCGCGCGCAAAGAAGCCTCCGACTTCGGTTGGAATTGGGGGCTGAGACTCGTGACGAGCGGCATCTGGAAGGCGACCCGTATCACTGCCTACGACGTCGCCCGCATTACCGACCTCCGTGTCACACCGGACCTGAGCGTAGCAAATCGCGCGACCCTCGAGGTGAGCGCTGAGGTCGAGCGCTTTGGGAACAAGGATCCTTTGACGTTAGATTTGATCGTGATGCTCGATCGGCGGATCATCACGACCCGCTCAGTGCCCGTTCAGGGCAACTCGGCGTCAACGCGTTTGCAGATCGCCAATCCGACCCTGTGGTGGCCGCGGGGCTGGGGTCCTCAGGCGCTTTACACGATCGACGCCAGGCTTATGCGACATCGGAGCGTCGTTCATACTCGAAGCCTGCGCACGGGACTGCGGACAGTTGAACTCATTCGAGAGAAGGATGCTCAAGGGGAAACGTTTGGCTTTCGCATCAACGGTAAAAGCCTCTTCGCACGAGGTGCGAATTGGATCCCCGCTGATGCCCTTCCGGATCGTCTGACCGAGGCGCACTATCGCAGCCTCTTGCAGTCCGCCGTCGATGCGAACCTGAACATGCTGCGTGTTTGGGGTGGGGGTCTTTATGAGCCCGATGTGTTTTTTGAATTCTGCGACGAGAACGGAATCCTGATCTGGCAGGATTTTATGTTCGCAGTGGGTCCGTACCTCGCTGTGCCGTCGTACTTAGAAAACGTTCGCACAGAGGTAGAGAATGTGGTCCGCCGGCGTCGCCATCACCCGTCAATCGTGCTCTGGTGCGGCAACAACGAGCAGGAATCCAACATGAGCGGGGATGGTCAGAACTGGCTGGGGAAATATCCGGTAGTGAGCTGGAAAGACTATGACGCCATCTTTCATGAGCTCATCCCTCAGACTGTCGGCAAGCTCGACAGCACCCGCCCTTATTGGCCGAGCAGTCCTCATCATCCGCTCGATCGAGAGAAGAAGACGCCGACGTGGGAATCGGCCTCTGGTGACACGCATGACTGGAGTGTTTGGCACGGGACGAAGCCGATCAGCGCCCTCAATACCCTTGGTCAGTTCCGGTTCGTCAGTGAATTTGGATTCGCCGCACCTCCAGCGCTGGAGACGATCCGCTCCTTTACTCTTCCCGAAGATCGGTCGCTCAACTCCTATGTTATGGATCTTCACGACAAGGAGGGAAGCGCGACCCGGAGCGCCGTGATCGAGATGGGACACAATCGCTCCGCCGCGCGCATCTCCCGACATCTGGCAGCGCACTTCATTTTGCCAATGCGGTTTGAGGATTGGATCTACCTCGCGCAGATTCTGCAGGCGGAGGCGATACGGACCGGCAGTGAAGCAGCGCGACGTGCCTTCCCGAGCTGCACGGGGGCGCTTTACTGGCAACTCAACGACAACTGGCCAACGCTGTCAAAGTCGAGCTTGGATTACTACGGTCGCTGGAAAGCATTGCACTATGCTGCCCGCCGATTCTTTGCGCCTGTCCTGGTCAGCGCGGTCGTGGTCGGCACGAGCGTTTCCATCACAGGCGTCAATGATCGACTCGTGCCGGTGACGGCACGGTTGGAGTGGACGCTCGCTCGGCTGGATGGCGCGGTGGTCAGGCGCGGAGAAAGAGAAGTAACCCTGGCTCCGACGTCGTCTCGGTTGTTGGAGCAGATCGGGTTCGACGAAGTCGCTGAATCCTCGGGTGAGCGCACCTATCGGAACGATAGCTATTCCAGGGCTGGGCAGTTTTATCTCACTTATCGCCTGGTGAGCGGCGGTGAGGAGCTTTCGGCCAATGTCGCGTTCTTTGCCCCGTACAAATATCTGAACCTTCCACAGCCAGACCTACAATGGCAGATCGCTCCATCGGGGCGTGAGGCGCTAATCAAGGCGCGACGGTTTGCCGCCTTCGTGGAGCTCTCGGGCGAAGGCGACGCTCACTTCAGCGATAATTACTTCCACATGTTGCCGGGTGAGACGCGCACGGTATCGATTCGTTCGACGGGCGACGTCAAGAAAATCTTTGCGCGCAGCCTCGTGGATACGACGCCGGCCTCGGCGGCGGCGGATCGTGGTGTCAGAATTAATTCAGGTTTAGTTCAATAGAAAGAACAGGGGAAAAATATGTATCGCTTTGGAAGCTTCTAGCGGCGTCTGTTATCGATTCTCAGACGCTCTCTTTTTCGAATAGTAAGCACTATGACCTTTCACTTGCTTTCTTTATCCCCCCTTTTCACTTTCGCTATCTTTCGTATCCAACCAATTTATTCGCGATTTTCCTTGACTGTAGTTCCTGCTTGATGATAATAGCTAGCTTCCATGGGTTAACCTTTGAAAAGTCAAAATGGAGACAGGAAATGTTGAGTGAGCAGCGTCGGCAGGAAATCGTTCACCTGGTTCAACAACTTGGGAGGGTGGATGTGGCTAAGTTGAGTCAGCAGTTCAACACCTCCGAGGCCACCATCCGCAGCGATCTGAAAAAACTGCATTTGCGGGGCTTCGTGCAAAGAACTCATGGCGGAGCGGTGAATCCTGAACTGGTTAACATAGATCCCAGCTTGCACCAAAAGTTGAAGTTGCACGCAGCTGAGAAAGACCGGATCGGGAGAGCGGCGGCCGCGCTTATCAATGATGGTGATTCGATCATTATCGACTCGGGAACTACCACTCAACAAATCGCCAAGCATATAAAGGCGAGAAAGAACTTGCAGGTAATTACTAACGGCGTCAACGTGGCAATGGAGCTCCTGGGCGCGCCGGGCATTGAGTTAATTCTTTTGGGTGGTCTGGTCAGACAAAACTCTTTCTCAGTGGTCGGGCACTTTGCGACCGTGATGCTTGAGCAGTTCTCTGCTGACAAACTCTTCATCGGCGCCGACGCCTGCGACCTCGAGTTCGGCCTGACGACGCCGAATATGGAAGAGTCACAGGTGAATCAAGCGATGGTGCGGATTGTGAAAGAGAAGATACTCGTTGCCGACTCCAGCAAGTTCGGCAAACGTAGTTTGGCCCGCATCATGTCTCTCGCTGAATTAGATAAAGTAATTAGTGACACTGACCTACCGGAAAATATCCAAGCAGATCTGCGCCAGAGTGGCGTTGAAGTGATACTTGCCTAGTGCGGTTGTGTCTAAGTAGTCGCAACAAGTCTGTCGACTTTATGGTCACTCCAAACCTCAGTGTGAACGCTTCTTCGCAAAGTGATCTCAGTCCGTTTAGCGGACGACTGACAATAGCCCAGCGATTCATCGCTGGGACTGGCGGAATTTCAAGGCTAAGTCCGTGAAACGGACGACTGAAGGAGTCTTGAGCAAAGCCTTCAGCCGTCCGCTGCCCGGACTAGTTGTCGTTCGTCTTATCCCAGCAGTGAACTGCTGGGCTATTGTCAGTCGTCCGCTGAGGTGGACTGAGGGAGATAACCGCTGGTAATTGGGAGGGCAGAGATGTTTTCGGTTGTTCGGAGAAACCCACCGCTGCTCATTTTGCTTGCGATTGTGGTAATTGCGAGCGCCTTACCGGCTTTTCGTTGGCCCCTACTGCTCGGCTCATCGGAGGCAGCCATCGAGCCAACCGACGATCCGTTGACGACTTTGCGGACAGGACATCCGCGACTTTTGGTTTTGAACTCAGAGTTGTCGCGCGTCAAGCGAACCCTCAAAGACGATAAGCTCACTCGCTCCTGGTACGACCGCTTGCAAGAGGAAGCACAAAAGATACTTGGGGAGTCTCCGGTGGAATATCGGCTCGCACCCGATCTGCTTAGCGAGAGCCGCGCGGCCCTCCGTCGTATCAGCACTCTGGCTGGTCTCTACCGGCTCGATGGCGACGGTCGCAAAGCCGCACGCGCGCGCGAGGAAATGCTCGCGGCGGCCTCTCTGCCGGATTGGAACCCTCCTCACTTTCTTGACACGGCCGAGATGACTAACGCTTTAGGCATTGGTTACGACTGGTTGTTCGACTATCTATCGGTGGAGGATCGGATGACCATTCGCAAGGCGATTGTCGAGAAAGGTCTCAAACCTAGTTTGAAAGACTATGCCGCGGGTATCAGGTGGACTGTTAGAGAGAACAACTGGAATCAGGTCTGCAACGGTGGACTGACGGTAGGCGCGCTGGCCGTGGCTGACGAGGAGCCTGAAGTGGCGCGCCAGATCATCAACCGCGCGCGCGAGTCAATTATGGCTTCGAGACGGGCATTTGCACCCGATGGCGGCGGTGCCGAAGGACCCGGTTACTGGAATTATGCAACGCGCTACGAGGTCTTCTTTCTAGCCTCCCTGCAGACAGCGCTTGCAACAGACCTCGGCTTCAAGCAGAAGACTGAGGGGTTGCCCGACGCGGGACTCTTTCGGATCTATTCGATTGGCCCACTAAGTCTTCAATTCAACTATTCGGACGCCAGAGAGAGTATTGGCAGCGCTTCACAGATGTTCTGGTTCGCCAGGGAATTCAAACGACCACTATATGCGCAGCACGAAAGCCGTCTGATTGCAGACAAGCCGGACATCTTCCATCTTCTCTGGTACGACTCATCGACAAGAGCAGTGCCTGCAGCAGAGTTACCTCTCGATATTCTCTTTCGCGGTGTGAACGTGGCCTTCTTCCGGAGTGCCTGGAGAGACGGGCAAGCAGTCTACGTCGGCTTTAAAGGAGGCAACAGCAGGTCCAGCCACAGCCAGTTAGACCTGGGCACATTTGTGCTCGATGCCAGGGGCTATCGCTGGGCCTTAGACCTCGGCCCGGACAGCTATCAGTTGCCGGGATACTTTGATTTTAACAAACAGCGCTGGACTTATTACCGCAATCGCACGGAGGGACACAACACGCTAACGATAAATGGAGAGAATCAAGACCCGGCAGGCAAAGCCCCGATAGTGGCTTTTTCATCGACACCGCGCCGCGCCTTCGCCGTGACTGATCTAAGTGACCCATACAAAGCACAAGTTACGCAGGCCACTCGCGGTGTGGCATTGCTTAATCGGCGGCAGGTTCTCGTGCAAGACGAAGTGCGCGCATCACGGCCGGTGGAGATAATCTGGAACTTTCACACTCGCGCGCAAATCGCATTGGATGGTGATAGGGCCATGCTCACTCAAGGCAGGGCCCAGATGCAGGCGCGCATTCTTTCGCCGGCGGGCGCGCATTTTGAAGTGACCTCTGCTAATCCGCCCCTGCCGCAAGCGCAACAACCCGACGTACGCAACCTGATTGTACGTTTGCCGGAAAAGACCAAAGAAGTTCGCGTTGTCGTGCTGTTCACGCCTGATACAAAAAACAATGCCTCAGTCCCGACAGTCGAACCTCTTGAGAAGTGGATTGCTGCCGGCCCGCTCGTTGGAACCACTAGGGCGATCCACGGAAGGACCCGAAATAACTCGAACTAAGAGGATCTTTTCGTGTCGCTTCGAGTGATTTCGCGGATCGTTCTAAACGGGGCATTCCATAATGTCCAGACCTCAGATGGAGAACGTATTACCAAAGAGCGACTCCGCCGGAAAGACACGCCCTAAGGTTCTAGTTGTGGGCGAGCTTAACGTGGACTTGATTGCGGTTGGGCTTTCGAATCCGCCGGCACTCGGAAGCGAAGTTCTAGCGAAAGATTTTGAGCTAACTCTGGGAAGCGCATCGGCCATCTTTGCGTGCGGCCTCTCTCAGCTTGGTTTTCCTGTCACTTTCATCAGCAAAGTAGGCGCGGACTATTTCGGGCAGTTCTGCGTGCAAGCTCTACGCGACCAGGGGGTGTGCACTGACAATGTCATATGCGATTCAAGCGTCAAGACTGGAGTCACCATTGCCGTCAGCACCCGCGGAGATCGCGCGTTGGTTACCTACCCGGGAGCTATCGCGCAATTACGATATGAAGAACTTCCTCGTTCATTTTTGGAGAACCATCGACATATCCACATGACTTCTTACTTTATCCAGGAAGGATTGCGGAAATCTTTTGTGCGAATTCTTAGTGAGGCGAAACAGAATGGGTTGACTACCTCTTTTGATCCTAACTCTGACCCAGCGCGGACCTGGGACGAAGAAATTCGGGAAGTGTTCGCGCACACAGATGTCCTGTTTCTCAACGAGCCGGAAGCAATGCAATTGACGCGGCAAAAGGATGTCGATCAGGCGTTGAAGCGTCTGGGACAAACTGCTCCCTGCGCCGTGGTCAAGCTTGGGCCACGTGGTGCAGCAGCGATTCAAGGCGAAGAGATAAGTTCCATGCCCGGATTCAAAGTAGAGGCAGTAGACACAACGGGAGCCGGAGACTGTTTCGCCGCGGGCTTTATTTCAGGGTACCTGGAGGGCATGACTGTTCGGCAATGCCTGGAACTCGGCAACGCTTGCGGCGCCCTCTCGACGTTGCGGCCGGGGGGGACGGCAAGCCAGCCGGATCATGCTGCAATCAGGAAGTTGCTTAAATTGAAAGCCGTACAAAAATGATCCTTGTGGTTTCTATGAACCCCGCATTGGACGTGCGGATGATCGTCGGTCAATTAAACAAAGGTGAGGTGAATCGTATCCGGCTGAGTAGTAATTGGCCGGGCGGAAAAGGCATTCATGTTGCCAGCACCGCGCGCACTCTGGGCAGCGAAGTTGTAATGACGGGGTTTCTCCCTTCCCTCGGCGGTGAATACTTCATAGATGGGTTAGCTAAGGAAGGCATCAAAGCGGACTTCATCAACGTGGAGGGCAAACTGAGAACTTGCATCTCGCTTTTAGAGGAGGAGCATCACATTGAAACGGAGTTGTTAGAACCTGGTTGCTCTGTTGCGCCAAACAATCTGGAACTCTTGAAAGGCAGGATAAAGGAGTTGGCCTCGTCTTGCGAGGTCGTCGTCTTCACTGGCAGCTTGCCCTCGGGAATCCCCTCTTCGGTTTATGCTGAACTAATCTCTGCCTGCAACGAACTTGGCTGCCAGACCATTCTCGACACCAGCGGCGAAGCTCTCAAAGAAGGAGTCAATGCAGCTCCTTCAATGATTAAACCGAATCGGGAAGAGGCTGGAGAGTTAGTCCACTTTGAAATTGAAGGTATGGAAGCAGCCTATCAAGCCAGTCGCCAACTGGCCGGCGAAAAGACGGCTTTGGCCGTTATCTCGTTGGGTGCTGAAGGAATCGTCGTTAGTACTCCAAAGAGTACCCGGTTTGCTTCGCTACCTCCTATTGAAGTTCGTAATCCAACCGGCTCGGGTGACTGTATGGTCGGCGGTTTCGCCTTCGGGTTAGAGTGCCGCTTACCACTCGAGCAAACGATCAGGATCGGCGTTGCTTGTGGAGCAGCGAATGCCGCGTCCGACACGACCGGTCGGTTGAAACTCTCTTTGGTGAGGGAGCTTGAGAATCGGGTCTTGATCCATGAAGGAAATGCCTCAACCCCTCTCGGCCGCTAAGTTCAAGCGGCTTCAGGCTCTGGCGGATGAGCGCGGAATCATTCGCGCCCTGGCCGTGGACCAACGTGTTTCGTTGCGCAATTCAATCGCTAAGGCGAAAGGCGTATCACAGTTGCAGGTGACAGACTTTATGCTTGCTGAATTCAAGACGGCGGTAAGCGAGGTACTTAGTCCTTATACAACGGGAATTCTGCTTGACCCGGAATACGGGCTCGAGGCAGCAACCAAACGATACAAAGCTACCGGGCTGCTCCTCGCATATGAGCAAACCGGTTATGACCTAACTCGCGATGGTCGCATCCCCCGTCTTTTGCCGGATTGGAATGTGAAGAGACTCTTGGAACGCGGGGCTAGCGCCATCAAGCTGCTCATCTATTACAACCCTTTTGCCGACGCTAAGGTGAATGAAATAAAACGCGCCTTCGTCGCGCGCGTCGGGGCCGAATGCCAGGCGCATGAGGCGCCATTTTTTCTCGAACCCCTCGGCTTCGATCCACACGGAGCTGACGAGAAGGGTCTGGAATATGCACGTCGGAAGCCACATATTGTAAAGGGAATCATGGAGGAATTCTCCAGGCCCGAATACTTTGTTGATGTTCTGAAGGTCGAAGTTCCTGTGAACATGCAGTTCGTCGACGGAACTCTGGCTTATCGGGGAATCGCTGCATACGATCGGAAAGAGGCTAAAGACAATTTTCTCAGCGCCGCCGAAGCATCGCGTAAACCCTTTATCTATCTTAGCTCCGGCGTTAGCGCTGAGGAGTTTCAAGAAAGCTTAAGTCTGGCTGCTGAAGCAGGCGTCAGCTTTTGCGGCGTTCTCTGTGGGCGTGCAACCTGGCAGGGCGGTGTCTCACACTATGCAGAACGCGGGGACAACGGGCTCAGGGATTGGTTGAAGACGAAGGGTGTTCAAAACATACGCAGGCTCAACGACAGTCTCACCGCCGCGATAAGTTGGCAGACAATTCTGAAGCTGCTCGCTGTCACTTTGATGGCAAGCATATTGTGGCCCAACCAGGTCGCGAGGGCGCAAACAGGAGAAATGAATTTTCGGATTGCAGCCGAGAACGGCGTGCGCGCTGAAGAAGCATTGCGTCGCGCGCGGGAGAATCTGCATGGCTGGTTGGCCCATGCTGACCCGCGAACCCTTTTGCTGCCAGATTACTTGCCGGCCTTCAAGCGCGAGAACGTTTACTACGGCAAATACACGCCCCATAACTCCGGCGCTGACAACTATCCCTACCTGGTAGCTACAGCTTTCTTCACCGATCGCGAAGCCTATAACGGGCGTCTGCGCGAGATGCTGCGCAACGAGATCAGGTATACAAACGTTCGGGATAGCATTCCCGGAGATCTCGAATTGAAAGAAGGAAAGCGAGGTCCGATGAGTATATTCGGCGCTGCTGAGTATGCTAAGGACGGGCTGCTGGCGATCACTGAATTGTTAGGGCGCACGCCCTGGTTTTATCGCATGGTGGACATGACGGCTGCTGTGATGCAGCACGCGCCTGTCGCTACAGACTTCGGGAACCTGCCCGACAACGGTGCCGAAGTCAATGGTGATCTGCTTCAAACGCTAGTGCGCTTGGCAACCATGACCGGCGATCGTCGGTTTCTAGAGTGGGCCGAACGCATTGGCGATGCTTACACACGTGAAGTGATGCCGCGCAATCACGGCTTGCCCGGATATTCGTGGGACTTCAAAGGGCATCGAGGACCCGACCGCTTGCGCCTGCGCGACCACGGCAACGAAATCGTCGTCGGCCTGGTGCTCCTCTATGCAATTGAAGATTATCGCCGAACGGAACGCGCCGCCCCATACCGCGCGGCGATTACGGTTATGCTTGACCGTATCCTGCAATCGGCTAATGCGGACGGCATGCTTTATAACGAAATCCGGTGCTCCGATCTGGAGCCGCTTGATCGCGGCCTGGTAGATAATTGGGGCTACGTGTATGGCGCGATGTACACGTTCTATATGGTGACAAACGAAAGCAAGTATCGCGAGGCCGTGGTGCGTGCGTTGAAGAATCTGCCTAAGTATCGCAACTACGACTGGGAGCACGGTCGACAAGACGGCTACGCCGACACCCTTGAAAGCGCGCTCTATCTGGTGGCTCGCGAACCTGTGCCGGAGGCCTTGGATTTCATTGAGACGGAAATCCGCACGCTGATGGCTTTTCAAAAGCTGAATGGGGACGGCACGGTCGAAAGTGCTTATCCGGATGGCAACTGGGCGCGCACGGTGCTGCTTTATGCGTTAATGAAAACGCAGGGTTGTTATATAGAGGACTGGCGCGAAGGCGTGCGGTTAGGAGCGCGCAGGGAAGGCAATCAGCTTTACATCTCGCTTCAGGCCCAACGCCCATGGCATGGCAAACTCCATTTCGATTCTGCTCGCCATCGCCGCGTGCTCAATTTTGACCGTGACTACGTCCGTCTTAATGAGTGGCCGGAATGGTTCACAGTCGATGAGAACACCCTTTATCGAATGCAGGACGCACGAGGATCCTTTCGCGTTCTATTCGGCTCGGAACTAAAAGATGGAGTCTCTATAACCGCTCCCGGCCGCTGGCTGCTAAAACCGCTGTAAGGAAATAGCGATGCTGCGACGGCTACTTTCAGATAGCAGAGGAACAAAGCCCTTGGTAAACGCCCTAACCCAACTTCTGTCGTTGCCGGAAGCTGAAAAACACGCGGCGGGTCTGCTTTTTACTCCGCGCGAGATTTTCCAGCAACCGGCAACCTGGGAAAGAAGCGCGCAGGAATTCTTGCGGCTTCAGCCGCAGCTTAGCGAGTTTTTGGAAGGTGCCGGCGCCGGTCAAGATAGTGAACAAAGGCCGAGCGTAATTCTGATTGGAGCCGGCACGTCTCACTATGTCGGCAAGGCGCTGGTTCATTTACTACGAAACGAATGGCACTGTGACGTCGAGGCTATACCCAGCACGGACTTGCTGACTAACTTTGATGACCTGGTCCTTCCACGGAAACCCTACCTCTGGGTTTCGTTTTCCAGATCAGGCGATAGTCCCGAAGGTGTCGCGGTCATCGAGAACGCTCTCAGCCGCCGCCCTGAAGTTCGGCACCTAATCATTACTTGTAATAAAGTTGGGAGCATGGTCCATCGCTTCGGCGAGTCTCATGGAGTTTTCTGTGTAATACTCGATGAAGCGACGAATGATCAGGGTGTAGCAATGACCAGTTCATTTACAAACATGGTGATTGCCGGCCAATGTCTGGCTCATTTCCGAGATTTGTCGAAGTACCAGGGCATTCTCAGAGATCTCGGCGCTCTTGGCCACCGCCTGCTTGAGACCGCGGCTGACTTGTCTGCACAGCTGGCTACTGAGCGATATTCGAAAGTTTGTTTTCTGGGTACAGGGGCCTTGCATGCAGTAGCCCAGGAATCGGCTTTGAAGGTGTTGGAAATGACTGCGGGCAAGATACATGCGATCGCTGACTCCTTTCTGGGTATCAGGCATGGCCCCCTGTCGGCACTAGATGACCGAACGCTCGTAGTTTGTTCGCTGTCTGAAGATCCTGGCCGCAGATCATATGAATTAGACTTACTGGAAGAGATTCGGACTAAACGCTTAGGCAGGAAACGAGTTGTGCTATCTGGGAATAATGGTGAAGGACTGGAGGGCCTGGCAGAGCAGGTCATTTCCCTTGGTCCAGGTATGATTTCAGATCAGTATCGCCCCCCAATTGATGTGATCTTTGGACAGCTCTTAGGTCTCTTTTCTTCACTTCAATATGGACTCAAACCCGATCTGCCGAGTCCGAATGGGGCAATTGCGAGGGTGGTCAGCGATATTAAGATTTATCGTTAACTAAAGTCCGGCCAACTTTTCGGTTTGTCGTTGCCCGGAGCGACACTCTTGAATGCGGAGTACTTTGAATCACAGCGAAGCAAGCATCCTTATTAAAATATCGACGAAAGGCAAACAATGCGAGTACGCCATTCCCTGGCCGGGCTCTCGTTTCTGGGCCTGATTCTCATCGTCGTTGTTAACGTTCCCGCCAGCAACCAGGAGTCTCCCGCCGCTTTCGCCTCGACCCGAGACGGCGCCACCGTTTCCGCGGCTATCGATCTGAACGGTGACTGGCAGTTCAAAGCCACGGACGAGACCAAATGGTTGCACGCCCAGGTGCCTGGAGTTGTTCAAAGCGACCTCCTGCGCGCTGGACGTCTCAAAGATCCTTTTTACCGCGATCAGGAGCTCGAGGCCCAGTGGGTCGAGAAGAAGGAGTGGGAATACCGTCGATCATTCAACGTTGATTCAAAGTTCTTGAAACATGATCGCATCCTATTGGACGCCCGCGGCCTTGATACGATCGCCGAAGTCTTCGTCAACCAGACACTGGTTGCAAGAACCAAAAACATGTTCGTGGAATATGAGTGGGATATCAAATCCTTGCTGCGAGATGGCGACAACGAGATCCACGTGGTTTTCCGTTCGATCATCGATTGGAACAAACAGCAGCGAGACAGCGATCCGAAGGTCACCTGGTGCAAAGACTCCGACCTGATGGATTGCCGGAAAGGTAATCTGTTCTTCGCGCGGAAGGAGGCTTCCGACTTCGGCTGGGACTGGGGCCTTCGGCTTCTGAGCTCGGGAATCTGGCGCCCCATCCGCGTCGCGGCCTACGATACCGCGCGTATCGCCGAGCTTGCGATTCGCCAGAACCTTTCCGACCCCTCTCGCGCCATGTTGAACGTGACGACTAAGATCGATCGCTTCGATTCCAGACCTTTGCTGCTCGATCTGGAGGTCACGCTCGGCAGCCGCCGAGTCGCGTGGGAGCGATTGAGGGTCACGTCGAACGAGCTGAATTCTGTGCTGGCGATTCCACAGCCGCGTCTTTGGTGGCCGAACGGTTGGGGGGAGCATCCTTTATATGAAGTGACGGCGAGATTGACGAGCGGCGGGCGCGAAGTCCACCGGCAGTCTCATCGTGTGGGGTTGCGGACGGTACGGATCGTTCGCGAGAAAGACCACCGGGGTGAGTCGTTCGCGATCGAGGTGAACGGCAAGACCCTTTTCGCCAAGGGCGCGAACTGGATCCCGGCGGATGCGCTACCTGATCGGCTTACCGAAGTCCATTACCGCCGCCTGCTCGAGGCTTGCATCCGTCAAAACATGAACATGATCCGCATCTGGGGCGGTGGCCTCTACGAAGCCGACGTCCTCTATGAATTTGCGGACGAGAACGGTCTCCTCATCTGGCATGACTTCATGTTTGCGGTTGGCCCCTACATTGCCAACCCCATGCACCTCGAGAACGTCCGCGCCGAGATTACGAGCGTCGTCAAAAGGTTGCGCCATCATGCGTCGATCGCTCTTTGGTGTGGCAACAACGAGCAGGAGCACAACATGGCGGGCGGCCAAAACTGGATGAAAAAATACGAGACCGCCACCTGGGAGGAATACGACAAGATTTTCAACGAGACGATCCCGCAGACGGCCAGGCAGCTCGATCCCGATCGTCCATACTGGCCCAGCAGCCCGCATCACCCGCTGGATCGCGAGATGAAGAGCCCCGACGCAGAAGGCGCCTCAGGGAACGCGCACAACTACGACGTCTGGGGAGATGGTCTCCCCTTCTCAACCTTTGACAAAATGGGCCAGTACCGGTTTCTCGCGGAGTTTGGTTACCAGGCTCTGCCCGACATGCAAACCATCCGGGCATTCACGGCGCCGGAAGATCGCTATTTCGCGTCGTCCATTCTCGATCACCACGAGAATAGCGGGAACGGCAAGACCAACGACATCGGCACGACCAGGATCGCACGTCACGTGGCCACGCTTTTCGGGATGCCTGATTCCCTCGAGGATTGGGTGTATCTCTCGCAATTGCTCCAGGCCGAGGGCATTCGACGTGGTACCGAGGCTCTGCGGCGGAATCATCCGCAGTCCACCGGCGCTCTTTATTGGCAGCTCAACGACAACTGGCCCGTGACTTCCTGGAGCAGCATTGATTACTTCGGGCGATGGAAGGCGTTGCAATATCTTGCCGGCCACTTTTTCAGCCCAATTCTCGTAAGCGGAGTCCTGGAGGAGTCTCTTGATCCGGCAGACGTAGGGAAGCAGACAACCTTGAAGTTGTGGGGCGTGAATGACCAGCTCGATGATGTTGCCGTAAAACTGCGCTGGACCTTGGGCCGTTTCGACGGCACCGTCGTCCGGCGCGGTGAACAAGCCGTCAAACTCCCCGCCAACCGTTCGACCCTGCTCGCCGAATTGGACTTCGCGAAGGAAGTTGCAGAGCCCACGGGGCGGGAGACCTATCGCAAGAAGAGTTACGAGAATCGACGGGAGTATTACGTTTCGTACGAACTCGTGGACGGGGAGCGGATACTTTCATCCGGAGTATCTTTCTTCGTTCCACAAAAGTATCTCGCCCTTCAGGAACCCCAGATCGAGCGTTCCCTCATGCTTGAGCACGGAAACTGGACGGTGACGCTGCGCGCGCGACGTTTCGCGGCTTATGTCCAGCTCGGGATCGAGAATAGCTATGCGCGATTCTCCGACAACTATTTCCATCTGCTTCCCGGTGAAACGCGCCGGGTCGAGATCGCGGAGACTGAAACACCATCCGAGAAGTTGGGCGACCGGCTGCGGGTCAAGAGCCTGCGCGACGTTTACGCTCGATGATATCGGATCGTTGAAGAAAGTTATCGACCTGTCATCGGCCGCTGCGTTGACAATCCCGCAGCGCCTGTTCCTTGTTCAAGTGGAGGCAAGAGTTCCTGGAGCACTTTGATATAGTGGTCCTTGAATAGCGCTCCTTTCGGATCAAGCTTAGCGCTGTCTTTCTTGGTTTGAATGACTTGATCACCCGGTTCAACGGATGTGCCTTCACCCCACTCGTTCCATGTCTCTACTAGTTTCCAGGTAACAGGCGCGGCGACCATCGCCGTGACAGCATCACGAAAGGCGACGAGGTCGCGCGGCAAACGCACAGCGCCGCTATCGCGCCAAAAGCCAGGGCTAACCAGAAATGAGTAGGGGGCCTGCATCTCCTTGCGCAGTGCGGGTGCGTACTGATGCCAGCTATCCGGCTGACTCTTAGCTTTCTGATAGCCCGCAAAAACCTTTAGCACCACATAGAACCCGGTCTGTGATCTTGCATGGGCCCATCGGCTGACCATGCCCACGCTATCTTCAGGATCTGAATAAACAAAGATCACAGGTTTGCCGCCGGCCTTCAAATAGCCGCGTTGATTCGCGTAGGTTTTCCTGATGTAGTTCAGGTCTTTTATCAGTTCAGTATCGGTGGGATCACCGAGCGATTCCTTTTCGTAATAAAGCGCCCAACGCAGGTTGGGGTAGGGATTGTCCTGGCGGTTCATCACGTCGTTGAGGATGTACCTGAACGTCTTGTCGGTCTTATGGCCCTGACCCCACCATGAACTGATCGACACTTCTAATCGAGCTTCAGCCATCTTGCGCAGTTGCCAGTAGATGATTGCATCGTCATTTGAGTTGTAGAGTTCAGTAGCGGGATCGAAGACATCGGGCTTCGGGTCGGGAAGATAATTTGAGAACCAATTCTGTGGCGGTGCGTGGCCCTCGCTCGACCAATTTGGGAACCAGGGATAAAAAAATGTTGAATAGTATGGTGCGTTAGGCTGGAACTCAGCGCTGCTAATCAATCGCGTAGGTTCACCTGCGATGTTTGATATTCGCAGTCTCTCGCTTGCTTCAGCTCGCGGGATAAGCGTCAGATAGCTGCCGAGGCTTTGTGCCGCAGCCAGAATGAGGAATGGGAGTAGAAGTCGCCTCATAGTTTTATTGTTGCCGGCCCGCCCTAATCAAAAGTTGAGAAGAGCTTATCGCAAAATCATCCCGCAGACTGCTGAAGAACAAGAACGATCCACGAAATCACACGAAGCGGCACGAAAAGAGATCTTAGTTCGAGTTATTTCGTGTGCTTTCGTGGATAATCTTGGTCTCCCTAAGAAATTGAATCCTTTTTCAGCAGCCCTGCTAGAGCTATCCCCGAATAATCAGCCATCAAATTTAAAACTAGCGTAATGAATATCGGTTTATCCCTTCTCAGCCTGGATCGGCTTGAGTGATGGATCTTGTGAATCTATCAGCCAGTCCGCCAGCGCGGATTCCATCTCATGACGAGCACCGCCAGCGGCCGGATCATCGTAGAGATTCTTTATTTCATAGGGATCATCACGAAGGTTGTACAACTCACCGTAAGGCGCGTGTAAATAATGAACCAGCTTCCACTGCACAGTCCGCAGCATCTTAGCGTTCGGAAACTCAGCATGAGCAGCGCGCGATGAATTACTCGAGCCGTTGATTATGGGAACCAATGAACGTCCCTGAATTCTTTCGGAGATTTTTATATTCAGCAAATCCAGGATCGTCGGTAAAACATCTATCTCTTCAACGATAGTTTTGATTCGCTTCCCGGTGGGCAGCCGGCCCGGCGCACGAAGAATCAAGGGCGCCTGCACAACCTGATCATAGAAATAGCCGCCCTTGAAAACCAGCCCATGGTCACCAAGCATCTCTCCATGATCGGCATTGAAGATGACGAGCGTTCGATCCTCAAGTCCGAGCTTTGCCAATTGTTCTAAGATCGAGCCAACGTATTTATCATTCTCCGAGATCATGCCGTAGTAATAGCTCTTGATTCGAATCAAATCTCCTTCAGTCATCGTACGCAGGTCGAAGCCAACGGAGTTTTCCAGGGCCCTTTGTTGTGGAGGAGGTTTGTTCTTCATCTCTCCTTCCATTTTGTGTGACTCGGGAAAATTCGCACCTTGATACATTCGGTCGAAGGGAGCCGGAGGGTCGAATGGATGGTGGGGTCGCCGGAAATTGACGTGAAGATAGAATGGGCGCTGAGAGTTTTCTCTCAGAAACTCGATGGCCTTAGCGGCATAAAAAGGTGTCTCATCCAGTTCCTCAGGCCATGGAGCGGGCGACGCCTGGAATTGCTTTCGACTTTGAAGCTCGTATTCGCGCATCAGGGCCCGACGCGCCGGTGAAACCCGATTGCCCCTCCAACCTTCGGATTCCAGGAAGGCGTTGTAGTGTGAATCGTCCGCGAAAACCATTAAGCCGCCGAGGAATTTCGTAGGGGCAAAAGGAAGCTCGCCGACGGTAGCAGCCGTATAACCATTACGGCCCAGAATGTTTGCCAGCGTCTCCTCAGTTTCGGGAAGACGATAAATGTTGGTAGGCGTTCGGTTCACGTGCGGATAGCGTCCAGTGTGCAGCGCCGAGCGAGAGGGCACGCATTGTGGCGCCTGAACAAAATGCCGTTCGAAGATCACTCCCTGTCTGGCGAGACTATCGATGTTAGGCGTTAGAATAACTGGATTCCCCATGCACCCGAGACAATCCGCTCGATGCTGGTCGTTGGTTATGATCAGAACATTCCACCTGAGCGGTGCTGTGGCGGCGAATAGTCTTGCAACAGTCGGCGCCAGGACACCGCTGGCCAGCATCGAATTGAATTCTCTACGCGTGATCTGCATGTGCACCGTTCTTCAACGCCCGCTTCGCTGAGCCGAGTGTTTACACTACTTCGCCGGGCGCTCGTCCGGAAGCGTGCCGGGAACTCCGCGATACTGATAACTGAAACCATTATCGGTGACGGTCACCAATGCATAGCCGAAAGCGCTGCCGTCGAAGTTACGACACGAAGAGGGCGTCGTGATCATGGCGATACCACGATAAGTACTGGATTGATTTCGGTGAAGGTGGCCCGTGAAAACTGCCGTTACTCTTGATCTCTCGAAGAGGCCCAACAATTTGGTGCGCCAAGCAAGCGGAGTATTAAAATATTCGTCCGCCTCATCCGTCGCAGCCAGGTAGAGAGGATGATGCTGGATGATGAAGACATGGCGATACTTATCCCGGTGCCGTAGTAGCTGCTCCAGCCATTTGAACTGCTCAGCGGCCAAGCTCCCGCCTTCTATCCAGAGTTGGCTATTAAGACCGACAAAGAGACAGCCAGCCTGCTTGACTACAAACCGATCCGGCCCGATGAGCTTGCGATAGAGATCGAGCAATGATGGCTCGAAATGTTTGCCATCTCCTGCCAGGTCGTGATTTCCGGGGACAGAGTAGACAGGTATCGCGAAGGTCTTTTCCACCTGGATGAAACTATCGAGTTCTCGTTGGTTAGCTGCGTGATCGACCAGGTCGCCCGCAATAATGACCATGCCGGGGCGGATGCCGGATTTCAATTCATTGATCGCCTTCACTACTCTCGCAAAGTTCTCCCGGTCGCGTTCCAGCCTAACCATACCGATCTGAGTGTCTGCGACAATCGCGAACGAGAAAGGAGGTGCGTTCTGCGTCCGCTGTGCGCAGACCGCGAGCAAACCAGAAAAGAACAGAAGCATGCCGAGCAGCCACCCAGCCATTATGTTGCGGGACATGCGCTTGCTACTAAGAATCATTCCGGGATCACTTTCGCGGTTACCTGATCTTCGCAGGTGCGGAGTATAGAGCGAGAGCAGCTTGAGCGGGAAGTTATTTAATTTTATGTGAAGGAGAGCTATGGACGATTGCGGTGCAATTCGCGAACGAGCAAGCAATTGGTCTTGACGGCAATGCCATCACGAATTTGAATTTGGAGTAACGCTTGAAAATAGGGCGACCGTGCGGTATTGCCTGAGACTGTCGACCGCATTTGATCTAATGCCAGCATGGTCTTGTCCGACGTTGCAAATTCTGCCGCTGCCTGGGTACCCAGCGTGGAAAGACCAGCGAGGATTAAAACATACTGGTTGGGCGTGACACCGGGAAGCAGGCTAATCAATGCATATTCGGCTTGTAGAGCTTTTGTCCTATCGTCTCTTTGGAATTGGTACGTTGATGGCATCCCCGAGCCCGGGTGGCGATCTCGAATCAAGAGTCTTCCAACGAATTGATGGCCCGTCGGCTCCTCAAAAACCAAATCGCTCTCGACGGGCAATTCTCCAAGAATAGAATCCTCCAGACTGGTGCCGAGAAAGATCACGTTGCGATTTCTAATGTCGTCATAAGAAGCGATCCGGCTACGCTTCACTAGAAAGTTCTGTCCGCTGCGCGATAGTAATTCGGCGATCCTGCCCATTGCGATCACCTCTCCGGTGCCTGTGTAAGAATCGAAATAATAAAGCGGACCAACGTGGTTCGGGATCGCTCCCCGCCGTTCTAAGCCGACGACGCTGGGCACTACGGCTCCCATCGCGAATGAATGACTGGTGTCATTGTAGTAGCGGTACAAATCGCCTTCTTCGCTCATCAGGAACAAGGCATTACTGTAGACGATCAGCGGTGGTTGATCTGTGGCGATGAAAGGCTGCCATAGTGGAGCCAAAGATTCCGCCAGCGCGGGTTGGTTCCTGGTAGTGTTCTCTTTTGGCGAGGTGCGCAGAAGAAGATAGGAAACGAAAAGAAGATTCAGTATTAGTACCGCGAGCACTAGCGGCTGCCATGACAATCTTGCCCAGAATCTTGCCGGAGCGGCGTGCGCCTGGGGGATAGGTAAGGTCTCAGCCAGATCCGGACCAGGGGGAATCTGTTCGAGAGAGGGAGTTTTCTGCGGAGCCGAGTTTGTTTGGTATTCAGGGTAGTAGTGTCCGCTGGGAATGGAGATGCGGACCGGATTATTTATGCCTTCCTGGCTATAGTATTCATCGAGCTTCTTGCGCAACCGGTGCGCCTGGACGCGAACAATATTGTCACTCTTAGGATCAAAGTCATAGGATCGGCCAAGTACTTCCGTCGCAATCGTGTATTCCTTAATTTCATCAACTCGCCCCGCTATGGATTTCTCGACGATGAACTTGAGGAAATGACGCATCGAATCAGCGTTAGAGAAAGTCTCGCTTTGTAGCAGGTGCTTTAACGCGAGTAGCCGCTCGTCTACCAAAGAATCTTTAATTTCCATTACCGCAGAGTTTTCCATTAGTACTTCATTGCTGGGACTTTTCCGGCCCTCTAATGATTCTGCTGGCGAGCTCACATTAAGCCTCACAGTTAACGTCGGTTGCTGTTCTGAGCGTCGAACCAGAACGTGATCAACAGCACGGACCCCGGGAAACGGCAGTGGTCTTTGCGTTCATCGCACGGAGTTTGACCTCTATCGTTTACAACTCCGGCGAAGCAGCATCGATGCTAAGTGATCCTTGACGCTCATCGGTAGGCTGTCGGCAGCAATTATACGAAGGAAGCCAGGAATTTCAAGGAAACGCAATGAATCGGTTACGCTCTTAGCGAGGCACTAAACAACTGCGATAGGCTGATAACCCTAACCTTGCACGCCGGTTTACAGTAACGCGTAACCCCAACTTACCCCATGTTACTTCACAAGTGATGTCAAAACTCATATAAGGCTCCCATCTTCCCGCGAGTTTTGTCTTTTTTTGGTGGGTATGCCTCGAGATTACGTTCAAGTTCGGCCCGGCCTGCGATTGTCCCTGCGCCTAAGGAGTGAAACCATCATGTTGAAAAACGCGATACATCTTTTGACCGTGTGGGTCGTGCTGGTTGCCGCGGCCTCTACGGTTTTTGTTTCAACAGCCTGGGCACAGGGTGAACAGGCAACTATCACGGGAATTGTCACTGATGAATCGGGCGCGGTGATTCCTAATGCTCGCGTGGCTGTCACCAACATCGAGACCAGGGTGATTAGAGAAGCGCAAACCAATGGTGAAGGACAATATCGGGTGCCATACCTCTCTCCCGGCAGATACCAGGTCACGGTGGACAGTAAGGGCTTCAGCACAGCCCAAATTGAAGTGAGTCTGACTCTTGGACTGACTGCGACGATTAACGTGTCCCTTAAGGCAGGAGCAGTGTCAGAGACTGTTATGGTTGAGGCCGGCGGAATAGAACTTGAGCGCCAAACAGCTTCGCTCGGAAATGTCCTGAATAGTCAGCAGATTATCGAATTGCCTCTTCTGGACCGCAATCCTTACAGCTTAGTGACGCTTGCACCCGGCGTAGTTGATCGAGTGTCGTCAGGGAACCCGGGAACCGGGCCAATCATAAATGGCGGACGGTCTAACACCAGTGAGGTTCTGCTTGACGGGGCCGAGTCGCGAAACAGCACCACTAATGACATCAACTACAATCCGCCGTTAGAAACCGTGCAGGAAGTAAAAGTTATAACCAACAATATGTCTGCTGAATTCGGGCGGTCAGGCGGTGGGGTTATACTCGCGGCCACCCGCTCAGGGACGAATAAATGGCACGGCAGTCTTTATGAGTTCCTACGCAACGATAAGCTGAACGCGAACAGTTGGTCCAACAATCGCGTCGGGTTACCGCGTAGCCCATTTCACAAAAACCAATACGGAGGCACGTTTGGTGGGCCAGTCCTCCTGCCGCGTTTCGGTGAGGGGGGTCATCAACCGTGGTACAGCGGTCGCAACCGGACCTTCTTCTTCGTCGCCCTCGAGCAGACCAGGCAAGGCGTTCCCGATGATCTCATTGCCAACGTTCCGACTTTGCTACAACGAGGAGGCATTGATGGGAGTGGGGATTTCGATTTCTCCCAGACGTTCGACGCCAGCGGTAACCTGGTCAAGATATATGATCCGGCCACCAGCACCAGCGCCACCACACCTCGCACGCAGTTCTCCTGCAATGGAAGGCTCAATGTAATTTGCCGCTCTCGTATCGACCCGGTGGCGGCACGCGTTCTGGCCTTTTATCCGCTTCCCAACCGGCCGACCCAGTCGCAGAATTTTGTCCAGACTCTGACGCGCAGCGACAATGCCACGAAGGTATTTTTCCGGATTGACCACAGTTTCGGTAAGCACCATCTCTTCTTTACCGGTGGGCGGCAAGATAATCCACGATCAACCACGGGCGTTAATACTGCGTTTCCCGGCGAAGGTGTGAATGGTGAGAAAGGCACGATCGAGAGTCACCCGCGAACAGCGGTGCTTAGTGACACCATCACCTTCCGACCGGATCTGGTCGGTGAGTTTCGGGCCAGCATCACCCGAAATGTTATTAAAACGCAACCACGCAGCGCGGGTTTTGATATCACTCAGCTTGGTTTTCCACAGTCGCTGAAGGACCACGAGGAAGCATTAATCTTCCCGCGTTTTGTCATTACCGATCTGGACAATTCCGGATCTCCGTTACTGGGACCTGACCGTGCGTCTTTCTTTACTGATGCCGAATTCGCGGAGCAATTTCAGGGACACTTCACCTGGGTGAGAGGAAATCACACGATCAAATCGGGAGTCGATTTTACGTTCATGGCCTTCAACGTCAACCGCCCGGAGCGTCCATCGGGACTCTTCAATTTCACCCGGGCATTCACTCAAGGGCCGCTTCCGTCGACCACAGGCACTACTTCCGGCTACGGCTTAGCGACATTTCTCTTAGGCCCTCCAACCTCAGCGCAGATTACTGCCGATCCGACGCTGGCAGCCTCGCAAAAGTTCTACTCCTTTTACGTGAATGATGAATGGAAAGTCCGTCGCAATTTGACCTTCACCTTAGGCCTTCGTTGGGAATACCAGACGCCCTGGACTGATCGTTTCAACCAGTTGGCTTATTTCGATCCAAACGTGGTCGAGCCATTGAGCAAACGGAACGGATTGTTACGCTTCGTAGGCCGCGACGGCAACTCGCGTTATCAGTCTAACCCGGATAAAAACAACTTCGCCCCGCGTGTGGGGCTCGCATGGCAGTTTCGGCAGAACACTGTCTTACGGCTTGGCTATGGCGTGTTCTATTATCCGGGCAGCGGCGGCATCGGATCCGGATCGAGTGACCTGGGAGCAGGATTCCTAGCGACAACTTCATCGCAGTCTCTGGCGATATCCAATACGCCTAACCCTGGCGCAACGCTCGCCAATTCATTGAACGTTCCTTTCATCATCCCGCCCTCCACCCTGGTCGGTAACAGCCTGACAACGGCATACCCAATTTGGGTGACACCATTTAATCAGCAGTGGAATCTGAGCATCCAACGCATGCTGACGAAGGACACGCTGCTGGAAGTGGCCTATATCGGCAGCCGGGGCGAGCATATCTGGATCAACCGCAACCTGAATGCCGTCAACGCGTCGTACATAAGTTTGGGTGCGACTCTTGACTCGCTGGTCCCTAACCCGTTTGTTGATGCAAGCGGTAACCCTCTGATTACCACTGGTAGCGCAGGCAGGATAAATCAAAGGACCATCACTTATTCACAACTCCTAAGACCTTTCCCTCAATACGGCGACATCACGCGCTTCCGCGATCCCGCGGGCGACTCCATCTATCATGGCGCGACGCTGCGCATCAATAGGAGGGTGGCGACAGGATTGACATTTCAGGTCGCATACACCGCCAGCAAGATGCTGGATAATGTGTCCGAGCGGTTCAGCGGGCGCACAAGCTTCATTGACCCGAACAATCTCTGGCTCTCGCGTTCGGTCTCAGACGAGGACCGGTCGCAGATACTTCAAACAAACTACGTCTACCAGTTCCCGTTCGGAAAGGGCCAGAGGTGGTTCAGAAAGGGACTGTTAAGTTCCATATTGGGCAATTGGCAGACAAGCGGCGTCGTAAGTCTTTTGAAAGGTCGTCCGGTGATCATTACCGCTACCGCGGCAACTCACCTGCCGGGAGTCAGCGCCAGGGCCGTGCGGTTGTACTCGCCCATTTTGCCTGGTGGTCAACAGACGCTGGACAGGTGGTTTGACACTAAAGCCTTCATGAACCCGGCGCCGTTCACGTTGGGTACTGATTCCCGCACCCAGCCAAATCTTCGTGGACCAGGTGAGCAGAACTTCAACCTCTCCCTGAGCCGCAGCCAACGTATTAAGGAAGGCGTGAATATGCAATTCAGGGCTGAATTCTTTAACGCCCTCAACCATCCCCGATACGGCGAACCAGTAGGCAACGTTAACGATAATAACTTCGGAAAAATCATCACCGGCACCAACCCGCGGCAGATTCAGCTTGGGCTGCGGTTTTCCTTCTAGCGGGGCTCAAAAAGGCGCCTCTTGCTCATGGAGAGGAAGACGATCCACGAAAGAACCACGAAATTACTCGAACTAAGGATTTTGTTTGTGTCGCTTCCTGTGATTTCCCAGCACCCCACGCGGGCTGCCCGCGTGGGATCCCGCGTGAATCGTTTTCATTTTCTAGAAGAAGCGAGTGATTCATAACCCCAAGATCGGGAGTTCGAGTCTTCCCCCGCTAGCATATTTCTTCTTACTCCTCAACGGCTTAAACAGATTCGCTTCCGTCGGCATGCCCTTCATAGTCTACAGTTGAACTCCCGCCGCCGGATAATTGGAACATATGAAAAAAACTCTTTTACCATTCGCAGTTGCTGCTGTCTTTTTGGTTGGCATCTCCGTCCGCGCCCAGGTGGAATACGTTGATCCGATGATCGGCGGGCAGGGACACCTGCTGGAACCAATGCGCCCGACCGTTTCGTTGCCAAACAGCATGGTGCGTGTTTATCCCGTGCGAAAAGACCAGTTGGACGATCAAATCCGTTCATTCCCGCTCACTATTATTTCGCATCGGTTGGGAGAATTGTTCTGGCTGATGCCCGGCGACGGTTCAGCGGAAGCATGGAATCGTGCCCAGACTTATGATCAAGAAGTGGAAACGCCTTATTATTATTCCGCGCGGTTTGACGACTCGCTGATCAAGACGGAATTCACGCCCACCGCGCATTGCGGTTATTTCCGTTTCACGTTTCCTTCCGGCAAGCCCGTCGTATTGCTGGCCAATCGCCGGGACGGCAAACTTTTGAGCGTTGGCAACAGCATCTCCGGCACAGAGCGCATAAACAGTGAAAGCGAAGTCACTCCGGGAGTCATGGAAGTATTTGTTTACGGAGAGTTCAGCGCGCCGGTGACAGTTCAAACGAGCGACAGTCGCAACGGAAAACGGCTGGCTATTTCGGCGCAGGCCGGACAGAAGGTTTTGGAATTCCGTTACGGCATTTCATTTATCAGCATCGAACAGGCAAAGAAGAACTTGCAGAAACAAATTCCCGCGTGGAACTTCGACAAGATCAAAAGCAGCGCCAAAGACCGTTGGAATGAAGTTCTCGGCCAGATCAAAGTCGAGGGCGGCACACCGGAACAAAAGCGCGTTTTTTACACATCGCTATATCGCTGCTATGAACGCATGGTGAACATCACCGAGTACGGCCAGTATTACAGCGCGTTCGATCACAAAGTGCATCAGGACACGCGTCCATTCTATGTGGACAACTGGCTTTGGGACACCTATCGCGCATTAGAACCGTTACACACTTTGTTGAACCCCGAAATGGAAGCCGACAAAGTCCAGTCCTATGTTCGCATGTATGAGCAGTCGGAATGGATGCCGGTGTTTGCCGTCCTCTGGGGCAACCACGAATGCATGACCGGTAATCACGCCGCCGCGTGGATGGCCGATGTCTGGTTCAAAGGCGTTACTAATTTTGATCTTAAAACCGGTTATGAAGGAGTTCGCAAGAATTCTATCGAGGGAACATGGCTTCCCTGGCGTCGAGGACCAAAAAGTTCCCTGGACGATTTTCTGGCCGACCACGGCTACATGCCCGGACTTCGCACCGGAGAAAAAGAAACGATTGACCGAGTTCATCCGCGTGAACGTCGGCAAGCCATCTCTGTCACCGAGGCGCAGAGTTATGACGATTGGTGCACCGCACAACTGGCGCGTTCGCTCGGCAAGACCGCAGATTATCAATTGTTCCTGAAACGCGCGGGGAATTATAAAAATGTGTTCCGTCAGGAGAAAGGCCATGCGTGGCCGAAGGACGCCGAAGGCAATTGGATTGCAGACTACGAACCAGGATTTTCCGGCGGGCAGGGCGGACGTGATTACACCACCGAAAACAATGGCTACACCTACGATTGGGATGTCCAGCACGACTTGAGAGGGTTATTTGAATTGATGGGCGGGCGCGACAAGGCGGAAGCAAAACTGGATCAGTTGTTCCGCGAACCCTTGAAAATGAGCAAGTATGATTTCTGGCATAAATTTCCCGATGCCAGCGGACTCGTGGGACAATTCTCCATGGGCAACGAACCCAGCCTGCACATTCCTTACATCTACAATTATCTTGGCGCGCCCTGGAAAACTCAGAAGCGCATCCGCATGCTGCTGGACACTTGGTTCACTGACACAACTTTGGGGATGCCGGGTGACGAGGACGGCGGCGGAATGTCTGCCTTTGTCGTTTTTTCCATGATGGGATTCTATCCGGTTACCCCTGGCGTGCCGATTTATAACCTCGCTAGTCCGGTTTTTGATCGCATCATTATCAACCTGCACAATGGCAAAACAGTAAAAATCGTTTGCCAGAATAACTCTAAAGACAACAAGTACATTCAAAGTATCCGGCTCAATGGCAAACCGCTGAATCAGGTCTGGTTCCGACATGCTGACATCGTCAACGGCGGCACACTTGAACTTCAAATGGCCAACACGCCCAATGAAAAACTGGGCTCGGACCCGGCCAGTATTCCACCCTCGGAAATGACGTTTACGCTGTCTGATTAAAAACGCCTCATCCACCTGTGTGTAAAACATAACACCCAAAGTGCATGTAAAATGCCTACACCCGCCGTATCTTTAGAGAGGTTCCGGTGGACTCGCGATGACTATTTGGTTTCTCTCACTTCAAGATCGCGTTTAATTTTCGCTGCGACCCCGTCGACGTGGTCTTTGGCTTGCCGTGTCTGCAAATCAAAGAAGTTGGACATTGTCTCTTTGGTTTTTCCCTTAGCTATCCACTGCCTTTCAACTAACTCTTCAAACACAACCTCTAAAAATTCGGCGCATCGCATGTGCTGATTTGCGCGGCAGTGGGACACACTCGATGAATCTGATCTTATGAGCAACCGCACCTGTGGGTTACAAGGTAATGCCCTAATTTGAAGAATTTCTTTGCGCGCCTTTGCGGTTCTTTGCGTACTTTGCGGTAAAAAAGCCTTTAAAAAAATTAACCGCAAAGAGCGCCAAGAACGCAAAGATCACGCAAGAGTGAACTAGGGCACTATCGTTTACAAGAAGAAATTGACTCATGGACAACACTTGACGTATTGTCCAGTTAACATCCCAACCGTTTCGATGAGAAAAGCCGAATGGATAAATCTGGCCGCCTTTTCTTTCTTCACCATCGGGTCACTACTGCGGCGCTTAACCGGGCAAAGACGCATTGCAATTGTTTCAATTGGAGCAATCGGGCTCACTTTATTAACGGCGGCACAGTTTGCGGACCACGTTGTTTCGAGTTTCTCGTCGTTCATAATTCGCGATTGGCTACCAGTGATCTTGATGCCAATGGTTTACTGGCAGGCTGGCTGTTTTTCCACCACCATAAATCAAAACTTTCAAGCGACGCTACAACGGCTGGACCAGAAATTACTCGGAGGTTGGATGCCGCGCCTGACGGCAAAACGGAGTTACCGCTGGATCGCCGTCTCGCTTGAACTCGCCTACCTATCATGTTACGTATTAGTCCCGTTGGGTCTGGCGGTCCTTTACCTCGCAGGCGCACAGCGTCATGCCGACGAATACTGGTTGGTGGTGCTGTCGGCCACTTATCCCTGCTACGCCTTTACTGCTTTTCGCCCGACAAATCCGCCGCGCGTACTCCAAACAAACTCATCGGAAACCGTTGCCGGAAATGTTCGCACCTTCAACCTCTGGATCGTGCGTTGGTTTAGCATCCAATTGAATACCTTCCCCAGCGCGCATGTAACTGCGACCCTGGGCGGCTCGCTCGTACTGCTCCATTTTGTGCCCAGTGCAGGCGTGGTTTTCCTCGTCGTCTCAATCGGGATTGCGGCGGGGGCGGCGCTGGGCCGGTATCATTACGTCACCGACGTTTTATTGGCGGCTGGGTTGACGATCGGAATCTACGCACTAACGGTATCGTTCTGACAAGATCGCATCACTTCACTCGGAGTAATCGAAGCGCGGCGCGTCTGGCAATGCGTCGCCTGCTTTTTTCGGTCGGTAGGAATAGCCATGTAAGAATTCTGACAATCAAGGGCATCTTTGAAGGCGACTGTGGTCCATTCGAGGGAAAGAAGCGATTAATTGTTTCCAGCGGCTTTTCACGCAGCTCGTCAACCATCGAACCGCGCTGAACACAAGAAATTGTGCAATGAGACTCGCAGCCTTTGACAGCGTGGTACTCGCGTTCCAGGTCCTCTTGTCCGTATTGCTCAAGGGGAATACCCGGATGGCCGCGTTGCTGTGAGCAGTAATGAACTAATCCATCTTCGCAAACATAAAGATAGCGACTACCAGCTCGACAGTGCCAGTCATTAGTCAGCCCGCGGACCAGGTTGTTATGGAACCGGTTGTAAAGCGCGGCGGTATGAAACGGCTTTTTCAATCTCTGAATTTGTTGGTAGACGGCTTGTTGTCTATCGGTTAATGGCCGCAGGCGGCCGGCGTGATCGTGGATGAGACCGACCGTACTGGAAAGACCAAGATCAAGCGCGTACTGTGTAATGACCAGAGCATCTTCAGGATTCTGAATTGAACTGCCTATGACGGAATTAATATTCACGTCAAACCGCGCCTGCTCGGCAAGCAGGCCTAGTTTCTTTTGTAATACTCGAAGACTTTTTTTCGAAACCTCATCCGGTTTTACATTATCAATACTGACCTGTAGATGATCCAGGCCTGCACGGCTTAACCGCTTGATACGCTCAGCCGTTAAAAGGTATCCATTGGTAATCAATCCCGCGAGCATTCCGTGGTGGCGAATCCTTCCAATAATCTCATCGAGTTGGGGGTGTAGTAACGGTTCGCCGCCACTGATGGTGACTGTAGCCGTTCCGAGTGCAGCCAGAAGATCGATTCGGCGAAGCATCTCTTCGGTGGGGACGGGTTGAGATGAGCTATCGAATTCATTGCAATAGGTGCACGAGAGATTACAGCGACGGATGGGAATTATCTGGGCTTCAATCGGGTGGTGGCGCGATTTGAGCGCTGTGGCAATCATGTGCGCCTGGCGCATCTTGCGGCCAGCGGAATCGATTTTTTTTCGCAACCGAACGGTTTTCATGAATCCTTTAGAACTGAAAACATTGTATCGGAGTTACCCCCAGCAATTCAGGGGCACGAATTGCGAAGCGAAAACCATAGCCTGCCGGCACATATTTCCACTGGGTAAGATACCGTTTGCTTCCTTTGGTCGGCGTAATGTTGCGCTGCGATAGTGGTAGGTGAATTGGAATGGGCATGCCTGGCACTGGTTAACTTAAGGAGCCAAGCGCGGTCGCAAACTTTTCCAGCGAAAGGCTCCCGTCTGGATGCAAGTCTTGGCTCCTATATCTCGCAGGGTGCCCTTTTTATCCTCCTCAAATTCTATGACCGTATCAACGAGCAGGTTGCTTCAGGATTTCCGCGAGGGCCTGCAGTCGAGTTGAGTCTGCTGCACTCTGCGTCGCAGCGGCGCTCTTTTCCAACGACGGTGCGAGGCTCTTAAGTTTTGCGAGCTCCTTTTGCTTCATGTTTGAACTCTCGGCGCTTTGAATCGCTTGGCGCACTGCGGCAACACGATCAGCAGGCAGAGCTTGCGATCGCTCGAGCTGATCCACGTACGCCTTCGCCACGACCAACGTCCTCGGCCACTCAATTTTTTGCTGGTTCTGCACATTGAGTTCAGCCACTCGAATCGCCTCCGCAGCGTCGATTTCGTTTTGAGTCAGGAACTTCGTGGGCGTCA
>Ga0070697_100000174_pt1 | contig 52444 bp, 44 predicted proteins | sample KBSK1501metaG_FD_65475 | JGI IMG/M metagenome (GOLD analysis project Ga0070697, IMG submission 65475) | Corn, switchgrass and miscanthus rhizosphere microbial communities from Kellogg Biological Station, Michigan, USA - KBS K1-50-1 metaG | ecosystem: Host-associated > Plants > Roots >... | reverse complement strand
CGGAAGCATTGACTTGACCTGGTCTAAATTCAAATCGATTACAAGGTACATCGGACTTAACTTCCTGAAATGCAACAATCTACACCTAACGACTATCGAAACGTTGGGACAGTAGTGATGAGAAATGACAAATGACGAATGGAAAATGAAAAGGGCTGGTGCCTCGATCGGAGAATTATTTGAGCAACAACCATCGTAGCAGTTTGATCACCTCAGGAGCCGAGCGTACTCCCAATCGCGCTATGCTCCGAGCCGTGGGTTTCGGCGATAGAGACTTTGAAAAACCGATCGTCGGCGTGGCGAACGGTTACAGCACTATTACGCCCTGCAACATGGGTCTGAACGATCTGGCGAACCGTGCTATTAGCTCCCTTCATAGCGCCGGTGCGATGCCGCAGGTCTTTGGCACGATAACCGTTAGCGATGGCATCTCAATGGGCACGGAGGGAATGAAATACAGCCTTGTCTCACGGGAGGTGATTGCCGACTCGATTGAGACTGTATGCCAGGCTCAGAGTGTTGACGGGTTGTTGGCCATTGGCGGCTGCGACAAAAACATGCCGGGCGCGATGATCGCCATTGCGCGAATGAATATACCGGCGATCTTCGTTTACGGAGGAACAATCAAGGCCGGACACTACAACGGACAAGATCTGACCGTGGTGAGCGCGTTCGAAGCTGTCGGGCAATACTCAGCGCAGCGTATCGGAGTCGGTGAACTACTTGAGATTGAGCGACATGCCTGTCCCGGCGCCGGTTCCTGCGGCGGAATGTTTACGGCAAACACAATGTCAGCAGCGATTGAAGCCATGGGACTGAGCCTGCCTTTCTCTTCGACGATGGCAGCCGAGGACCAGGAAAAGGCGGACAGTGCCGCAGAATCAGCTGAAGTTTTGGCCGCGGCCATTGAAAACCAAATCCTGCCACGCGACATTCTCACCCGCAAGGCTTTTGAGAACGCGATTGCCGTGGTGATGGCGGTTGGAGGTTCGACAAATGCAGTGCTGCACTTGCTGGCAATTGCACACGCGGCAGGTGTGCCTTTGACGATCGACGACTTCGAGGAGATTCGTCAGCGCGTTCCGGTGCTCTGCGACCTGAAACCTTCGGGGCGTTACGTGGCCACTGACCTGCACCAGGCAGGAGGCATCCCGCAAGTGATGAAGATGTTGTTGGCCCATGACAGACTTCACGGTGATGAGCTCACTATCACAGGCCGGACGATAGCTGAGGTACTCGACCGTGTTCCGGCTGAGCCGCGCGCTGATCAGGACGTAATTCACCAGTGGTCCAAGCCGCTTTATCAACAGGGGCACCTGGCAATACTGAAAGGCAATCTCGCAACTGAAGGAGCAGTTGCGAAAATAACAGGCGTGAAAGATCCAAGATTCACCGGAACGGCTCGAGTTTTCGATTCCGAGGAAAGTTGCCTAAAGGCGATCTTGTCCGGAGCAGTCAAACCAGGTGCTGTCGTCGTGATTCGTTATGAAGGACCACGAGGTGGTCCGGGAATGCGCGAAATGCTCGCGCCAACTGCCGCCATTATCGGCGCCGGACTGGGCGACGCCGTCGCCCTAATCACCGATGGACGATTCTCCGGGGGCACCTATGGCCTGGTGGTCGGACATGTTGCACCAGAGGCTGCGGTGGGAGGCACGATTGCGCTCGTGGAAGAAGGAGACTCGATAACCATAGATGCCGAAATGCGTTTGCTGCAACTCAACATTTCCGCAGAGGAGTTGCAACGCCGTCGCGAGGTTTGGCGCCCGCGCGAGCCGCAATATATACGTGGGGTACTGGCAAAGTATTCCAGACTGGTATCGAGTAGTAGCTTCGGCGCGGTGACTGATGGCGAGGCCTTGTAACGCAAACTGTCAGTTTGCGGAAACGGTGGGCAGGCTGTCGGTTTGAGTGCCGACAAGTCGTCGCAAACTAACAGTTTGCGTTACGGCAGAATGCAGGGAAGTTATGACCGACCGAATAGAAATCTACGACACAACCTTGCGCGACGGGTCCCAGGGCGAAGGCGTCAACTTTTCGATTGAAGATAAGTGTCGCGTCGCCGAACAACTCGACGAGTTTGGCGTTGACTTCATCGAAGGCGGGTGGCCCGGCTCGAATCCGCGCGACCTGGCTTTCTTCGAGCGCGCTCGGGGCTTGAAATTGACACACGCGCGCGTTGCCGCATTCGGCTCGACACGCCGTCATACGCTTACTTGCGACGACGATCCGAGTATTCAATCGCTACTTAAAGCAGAAACGCCTGTCGTGACAATCTTCGGCAAGTCATGGCTGCTGCATGTCAAAGACGCGCTCCGTTTAAGTCCCGAAGAGAACCTTGAAATCATCGAAGACACGGTGCGCTATCTGGCTGCCCGCGTGGCGTGTTTGGTGTATGACGCAGAGCACTTCTTTGATGGCTATACAACAGATCCTGGTTATGCGCTGGCTACTCTGCGCGCCGCCGCCGCCGGTGGCCCCCATCGGATCGTACTGTGTGACACAAACGGCGGAAGTTTGCCGGAGACAGTCGCTCGGGTGACGCGCGAAGTGGCGGAGCAGATACAGGTGCCGCTTGGTATACATTGCCACAACGATGGCGAACTCGCAGTTGCAAACACTCTGGCAGCCGTTTCCGCCGGCGCGGTGCACGTGCAAGGAACCATCAACGGTTACGGAGAGCGATGCGGCAATGCAAACCTTTGCTCCGTGATTCCCAATCTCGAGTTGAAACTCAATCGCACGATCCTTGGTCCCGAGCGCTTGAAGAAACTACGCGAGACATCGCGCTTCGTCAGTGAGATCGCGAACCTGTCGCTCGATTCGCGTGCGGCTTTCGTCGGCGACAGTGCCTTCGCGCATAAAGGTGGCGTTCACGTTTCAGCCGTTGAACGCAATCCGCTGACTTACGAACACATCGTTCCTGAAGCGGTTGGCAACCGGCGTCGCATCTTGATCTCCGATCTTGCGGGACGGGCGAATCTGCTTGCCAAAGCGCGAGAACTCGGGGTTAACCTGAACGATGAACAGCGTGTGCTTGACGAGTTGAAGCGGTTGGAGCACAACGGGTACGAGTTTGAAGCGGCGGAGGCGAGCTTCGAACTCCTGGTCTCCAAGCTGCGGGGGGCGCATCGACCATACTTCGAACTAGTTGGTTTCCGTGTGATCGACGAGCATCGCGGGGCCTTGATGCCGATGAGCGAAGCGACGGTGAAGGTCAAGGTAGGCAACCGCGTCGAACATACAGCGGCCAGCGGCAATGGTCCGGTCAACGCGCTGGATAATGCTTTGCGCAGCGCGTTGCAAACGTTTTATCCGTCACTCGCGGAGATGCACCTGGTGGACTATAAGGTGCGCGTCATCACGAGTAATCTGTCAGGCTCGGCGAGTCTGGTGCGGGTGCTGATTTGTTCAGGAGATGCAGGCGCTCAGTGGGGAACGGTGGGCGTGTCTGCGAATATTGTCGAAGCAAGCTGGCAGGCGCTAGTCGATTCTGTGGAGTACAAACTGGTTCACGACGGGGTTGCGCCCATTTTCACCGAGCAGAAAGACGAACCCGCTAGCGCGAGTGAACCACAGAGTGAAGCGCCCAATGAATCAACGGTTGAATTACGGCAAGAAGCAATTAGCTGATGAATAACAATCTCCAGGTGATGAAATTCGGTGGCTCGTCCGTAGGAAATGCCGAATGCATTAGCCGTGCGGCGGAAATTGTCGCGCGAGCGGCGGGCGAAGGGTCGGTTGTAGCGGTCGTCTCGGCTATGGGCGGCGTGACCAATCGTCTAATGGAAGCCGCGAAAGCCTCCGCGATAGGCGACATGGGCGCCGCCGGCGATCTTGCTGAGACACTTCGTCGGCAACATCAGGAGGCGATTGAGATTCTGATCGGGACGGGAGAGAAACGCGCGAAATTGGTGACTGAGTTGGACCAGATCATCGAAGAAGTGACGAGCCTTTGCCGCGGCACGGCGCTATTGCGTGAACTCACCCCGCGCACGCTCGATGCTATTTCAAGCACGGGTGAGAGACTTTCGGCGCGGCTACTGGCGAATGCCCTACGTGAATTAGGACTAAATGCAGAGGCCGTGGACGCGACTGAGCTTATCGTTACAGACAACCATTCCGGCCGGGCCGAGCCGTTGATGGTGGAAACCCGCGAACGTGCTACTGCCAGGTTGGCGCCATTGCTGGCTGAACGGTCAGTTCCGGTCGTAACTGGTTTCATCGGCGCAACTGTGGATGGAAAGTTGACGACCCTGGGGCGTGGTGGTTCGGACTACTCTGCAACGATTCTCGGAGCGGCGCTCGACGCGAAAGAGATTATTATCTGGACAGATGTTGACGGGGTGTTGACGGCTGATCCGCGTCTGGTCCCGGATGCGCGCACCCTCCAGGAAATCTCTTACAACGAGGCGGCGGAGCTGGCTTACTTCGGCGCGAAAGTCCTGCATCCGAAGACGCTGCGCCCGGTTTCCGAAGCCGGTATCCCGGTGTGGATTCGCAACAGCTTTTTACCGGAACGAGATGGTACCAAGATTACAGAGAAGGGCCATCCGACCAGGCGAGGGGTAAAAGCGATCACCGCGATGAGCAACGTGACTCTGATTACGGTCGGCGGACGAGGCATCGTCGGCATGCCGGGCGTCGCGGCCAAGACTTTCACCGCCGCAGCTACCGCCCAGGCAAACGTCCTGCTCATCTCGCAGTCGTCATCAGGCAACGACATCTGCTTCATCATCGACTCGGGAGACGCCACTCAAACGGTTGCAGAGCTTCGCGCCGCATTTGCGTTTGACCTGGCGCATCATGAAGTGGAACACATCACGGTCAATGCGGGAATAGCCATCGTCGCAGTGGTTGGCGAGAGAATGCGAGGCACGCCCGGGATTGCCGGGCGCGCCTTCAGTGCCCTTGGCCGGCTTGGGATTAACATCATCGCCATTGCGCAGGGGTCTTCGGAATACAATGTTTCGATGGTTGTTGAAGCAGGCGCAATGCGTGAAGTTGTCCAGGCTTTACATAGCGAATTTGGTCTGCAAAGGCGTGCTTCTCGTTTCGAGTCGGTTGAACGTGAAGGTGCGTTGGCAAACGTATGATTGAAATCGAGAAGCTTCAAAAAGGCGCGCAGATAGGCGCGGGGCAGGTTTGCATTGCTCCCGCTTGCGGCGCGCGTTTCAAGCTCAATGAGAGACTCTATGTTTGTCCGAGTTGTGGCGGACTATTGGATGTTACGCTCGGGCTTTCGGCCGACGCAGATCCTGAAAGGCTGCGAGCTGTTTGGACCAGACGACTGGCATCGTTCGATGCTCGCGACCGAAGCGGTGTCTGGCGGTATCGTGAGTTATTACCTTTCACTGACGATGCGCCTATCGTGACCCTCGCTGAAGGCAATACTCCACTCTACGACGCTCCGGTTTCTGCTGCCTACTGCGGCCTGAACACACTCACGCTCAAGCACCAGGGTTGTAATCCGACCGGTTCATTCAAAGACACAGGTATGACTACGGCCGTTACGCAGGCCGTCATTCTGGGGGCGACGACAGTAGTTTGCGCCAGCACAGGCAACACCGCGGCGAGCCTCGCCGCATATGCCGCTCGTGCGCATCTGCAGTGTGCCATCCTGGTGCCGCGTGGGCAGATCAGTCACAACAAGCTGGCCCAGAGTTTGGACTACGGCGCGGCTGTTTTGGAACTGGATGGTAACTTTGACGATGCAATGCGGGTGATACGCGAACTTGCCGAAGATGAATCAATCTACCTGGTGAATTCCATCAATCCATTTCGCATTGTGGGCCAGAAAACCGTCGCGGCCGAGTTGTTGCACCAGCGCGATTGGAGTGTGCCCGACCACGTGGTTGTACCCGGCGGTAATCTCGGCAACAGTTCGGCGTTTGGCAAAGGCTTCAAAGAACTAAAGGAGCTAGGTCTGATTGATCGCTTGCCGCGGCTGAGTGTGGTGCAGGCGGAAGGTGCCGCGCCTTTCGCGAATCTATTTGGGTCTGAATCGGATGTGCTGATCCCCATCGAACATCCACAAACCTTAGCGACGGCGATCAAGATTGGTGTCCCTGTATCGTGGCAGAAGGCGCTGCGTGCGGTGGTTGAGTCGGGCGGAAGTGTGCTGAGTGTCAGCGAGCAAGAGATCGCTGATGCGAAAGCGATTATTGGGCGGGATGGAGTGGGATGCGAACCTGCTTCTGCGACCACGGTCGCTGGTATCAAGCGGCTGGTCGCCGACGGGGTAATTGGATCGGATACGGACGTGGTGGCAGTGTTAACCGGACACATCCTCAAGGACACCGACTACGCGATCAATTATCATCAGGGAAAGCTCTACACACACGATCGCGCGCCGGGCAAAACCAAAGAGGAGCGGCGGCTCGCCGGCAATTACAACAACCCGCCTGCCCGCGTGAAATCAACAAAGGCTGCAATCCTTGAAGGGCTTCGGCGGCATGAACAGAAGCATCTGGGTGACTTGTAGAAAAACAAACAGGAGTCCTAACAATCCTGCCGAGGTGTGGCTGATGATTATGGATTCATAGAGGCTGTTGTGAGCTCGGGGTTTTCAGCGCCAAAGGCGCGAAATGCAAAAGCCTGGGCCATCGGCCCAGGTTGGAGCCAGCAAAGCAACCGAGCGCTGAAGGCGCGCAATCATGTGAAGCGAGTTTTTGGTTGACCGTCGCTATTCCGCGCCTTCAGCGCTTCAAGACTTATATGCCCCTTACCTGGGGCGTTGCCCCAGGCTATTACATTTCGCGCCTTTGGCGCTGTGAGAGGATGAACCTGGAAAGCGGCGCAGTCGATATCATTGAGAAGGGTGGCGAGGCGGGTGACAAACCTGAGCGCTCTTTTACCGTGCGTGTGCCTGCGTCAACTTCCAATCTCGGCGCGGGGTTTGACTCCTTCAGTCTCGCACTACAACTCTATCTGACGGTTAGTGCAAGAGTGGTGCCGGAGGCGGCGGCAATGTGCCGCGTGACCAGCAGTGGTGAAGGCAGCACAGGTGGGCTACTGTCTCCGACGGAAGACAATCTGATCTTTCGTGCCATGAGTTTTGCTGCCGAGCGCGAGGGCTGGACTCTTCCGCCGGTGCGGCTCAAGGTGCACAACGAGTTGCCGCTGGGCCGTGGGCTTGGCAGCAGCGCCGCGGCTATCGTCGCCGGTATAACGCTCAGTTCGTTGATTTGTGATCAGGAGCTGACAGCCCTGACAGTTCTTCGATATGCATTGGAGATGGAAGGGCACGCTGACAATGTTGCTGCCGCATCCCAGGGTGGCTGGATCGTCAGCTGCGTGAACCCGGATGGAAATGTGCTTGTTGTTAAAAGGCCCTGGCCCGCGGCTCTAAAAATAGTTGTGGTCTCGCCTGATGCGCTCTTGAAAACGGCCGAAACGCGAAACTTACTGCCGGCTACAGTTGAGCGTGATGCTGCCGTACATAATTTGCAAAGAGTAGCGCTGTTCGGTGCAGCAGTGGAGGCGGGTGCCTACGATTTATTGTGGGACGCAATGCAGGACCGAATGCACCAGGCATATCGCCAGTCTCTGGTACCGGGCTTGACGGAAGCCCTGGCAACGAAACCTCAGCCGGGACTTCTCGGTGTAGCCCTGAGTGGTTCTGGACCCAGCGTAATCGCTTTGGCCCGTGATCATTTGCCTGAGATCGGGGAAGGAATTGCGAATTGCTTTCGCAGTCACGGCGTGCCCGCGACTGTGCGCTTGCTGGAGGTTGACCACGAGGGTTGCAAATCAACGGTGGCGAAATCAGGATGACCAGAGGCTTCCCAAGCCGATTACGAACAGGAGTTAATCAATGAGTGCTGAGGCTATGACTCCAACTGCGGTTGGCAAAGCATCTGCCGTAGAGGACACGTTCCCGCTGGCCTCACGTGTAGCCGGAATGTCTATGTCAAAGACGATGGCTGTCTCGGCTTTGGCTGATCAACTGCGTCGGGCCGGCGCAGATGTGATCGACCTGGGGGCCGGCGAGCCCGACTTCCCAACCCCGGAAAATATCCGGCTTGCCGGAGCTGAGGCTATAGAGACCGGTCACACGAAATATACGGCAGCTGCGGGAACGCCCAATCTGAAACAGGCGATCTGTGAACGATTCGCCGCGGATTTCGGTGCGCGCTATGAACCCGCGGAGGTACTCGCCGCCGCCGGCGCAAAGCAAGTAATCTTCAACGCAATCGCGACTCTCATTGAACCGGGAGATGACGTGCTCGTCGCGAAGCCATACTGGGTGACGTTTCCGGAAGCGGTGACCTTTGCTGGTGGTCGTACCATCTGGGTGGAGACCGAAGACGAGGATTTCCGGCTGACTGTTGACGCGGTCGAGCGCTCACTCACAACCCGGTCGAAAGTGTTGCTGATTAACTCGCCATCTAATCCGTCCGGACTAGTTGTGCCACCCGATGAATTCGAAAAGATCGTTGCGCTCGCCGTCAGCCGCGGAATGTGGGTAATTTCGGACGAGTGTTACTGCCAATTTGTTTACCAACCCGTGCCGCCTTTCTCAGCGACGCAACTTCCTGACGCTTTGCGCCGGCGGGTTCTGGTCGCCGGCTCTCTTTCCAAGACCTACGCAATGACCGGTTGGCGCATTGGCTACGCGCTTGGCCCACGCGAATGGATCAAGGCGATGACGTGTGTGCAGAGTCATTCGACATCCAACCCGACTTCCATTTCACAGCAAGCAGCGATTGAAGCTTTGACTGGAAGCCAGGACTCGGTTGCCCGGATGTTGCAAGCCTACAGTGAACGCCGCGACTGGTTGATTCCAGCGTTGAATGATCTGCCCGGCGTTACCTGCCCGACGCCCGAGGGAGCCTTTTATGCGTTCCCCAGTGTTAAGGGAACGGGCCTGACTTCGGAAGAGCTCACCACTCGTCTGCTCGAACAGGCCCACGTGGCGGTTACTCCCGGAGATGCTTTCGGCGCTCCGGGCTACCTGCGCCTTTCGTACGCGACGTCACTCGAGAAATTAGAGACGGCGGTCGAGCGCATCAGAGGCGTGCTGTCCGAACTGTAATGCAAATTGCCGGAAACATCGCGGTGGTGAAGCCACAGTCATACGAAGGCAATTGATACTAAGGCAAACTCATTGACATCAGCCGCTGGGGTCGGGTATAAGACACTTTCACGTGAGAATCGAAGCATAACGTTATGACCTTCAGCACAAACAACCACCACCGCGCACACCATCATGCCAACCATCATTGGCACCTGGCAGCGCGTTGGTTGTGAGGAGAAAGCTGAAGTAACAAGAAGCTCACAACCGGGATCTTTAAGGACCCGCTGCCAATGACTCAAAGAGTCAGGCGGCGGGTTTTTTCTTTGGAGTTCATGTCGCTTGGGGACACAAACATGGATCAGACCGACCCACTTTCCAGAATTCCCACCGGAATGCGGTACCACTTCGGCCAGGAAGCGCGCCTGCGCCGCTCTGTCGAAGAGACCGGAATGAATATTTTTGACGGCTGGTCGTACGAAGAGATCACCACGCCCACCGTCGATTACTATTCGCTTTTTGAGCATGGCATGGGCCAGGCAGAGGCCCATCGCGCTTTCCGCTTTACCGACACGGATGGACGCCTACTCGCCCTCAGGCCGGATGTGACGTCCGCGGCTGCCCGAGCGGCGGCCACGCTTTTTGCCGAGCGAGACCGACCGCTGCGTCTGTGTTACGCCGCACCGGTATTTCGTCAACAACCGCAATCGCATGCCGAGTGGCGCAGGGAGTCAACGCAGATCGGGTGTGAACTCATCGGCGCCAATACGCGTGTTGCTGATCTCGAGGTCCTGGCGATCGCCTCTGAGTTCCTGCTTCGCGTTGGTCTTGAGGGCAATTACGCCATCACGCTGAACGACGTCGGCATCTTCAATGGTGTTGCCGAAAGCTTGAAGCTGGATCCAACTTCGCGAGAGGAGATGCGACAGTTGATTGACGTGCGCAACGCTGCCGACCTGGAGCGATTTCTCAAACCGCATACCTCCACGGAGGAGGCTCAGGCTTTCGCTCAACTGATGCAACTGTCAGGCAAGCGCGAAAGTCTCGATCTGGCTCGTCGAGTAATCTCAAATGAGCAATCGCATGCGGCCATCGATCGTCTTGAAAGTTTGTGGAATGTCATTGATTCGCTGGGTCTGAAAGATTGTTTCGAGATCGATCTTGGCGACGTAGCACGACTGGATTACTACACCGGTCTAACCTTCAAAATCTACGTCAATGGCGCCGGCTACAGGGTAGGCAGTGGCGGTCGTTACGACGGTCTGACGGGCAGTTTTGGGAAGGCCGAGCCCGCGGTAGGTTTTGTAGTGGACCTTGATGCGTTAGCCGACGTGTTACGCGTACGCCGAGCGAGCGGGTCCTCGATGCGCACGCCACCAGGAGAATCACCAGAGTTGACTGCAAACGATCCGGCGAAGAAACCCACTGGAAGTTTGCGAGATTCATCGCGTGATCCATCCGAGCTTCTTAGCGAAGCTTTGGAAAGGCGCGCGAAAGGTGAGCGCGTCTCATTAGAATTGACGAGGTGAAGCAGTGCCGGAATTAACTATTGCGGTAGCTAAAGGAAGATTGCAAGACGAAGCATTAGCTCTGCTGGCGAGGGCCGGCGCGGGTGTATCAAGCCAGGACCTCGAGTCGCGACGGCTCTCCGTAGAAGACGAATCCGGGCGCTACTGCTTCATCTTCGTGAAGCCGGCCGATGTGCCTGTTTATGTGGAGCACGGCATAGCAGACTGCGGCGTAGTGGGCCGCGACGTTCTGCTTGAATCCGGAACTGACCTGCTTCAGCCCTTGACTCTCGAGATCGGTCGTTGCCGCATCGTGGTTGCGGTGCAAATCGGAGTGTCTCTAAACGATCTCGGCATGCTGCGAGTGGCGACGAAATATCCGCGCATTGCCACTGCGCATTTCGGTGCCCGCGGCCGACCGGTCGAGATTATCGAGCTTTCCGGCTCGGTGGAACTGGCCCCGGGGTTGGGCCTGGCCGACTGCATTGTGGATCTCGTGGCCTCAGGCAGGACGCTTCGCGAAAACGGACTTAAGGAAATTGAAGTGATTGATGAGTCAACCGGACGTCTGGTGGTTAACCGTGCCAGCTATCAATTGAAAGCGGAAGCGATCGCGAGTCTGATCTCAAATCTGAGACCTGAGATCTCAAACCCGGGGATTGATGGAGGAGTTTCGGCGTGATCGAAATCATTCGCAGTCAGGAAAAGAAGCGACTTGCCGGCAGACTACAAGCGATCCGCGATCGCAACGTAGCTCTCGACGAAGCTCTCATTAGTGAGGTGGGAGCGATTATCAGGGACGTGCGCCAACGCGGTGACGCGGCGCTGATTGATTACAGCGCGCGTCTTGATGGGGTGCAACTGCGAGCGGCTGAACTGCGGGTTCCGGAAGCAACGCTGCGACAGTCTGCGTCACAAGTCGATTCACTCGTACTCGAATCTTTGCGCGCAGCTATTCGAAACGTCCGCATGTTTCACGAACACCAAAGGGAAGAATCGTGGGAAATTACAACAGTTGAAGGGATACGGCTGGGCCAGCGAATTAATCCAATCGCCCGAGCCGGTCTTTATGTGCCGGGCGGAACCGCAGCCTACCCCTCATCGGTAGTGATGAATGTCGTGCCCGCGCAGGTGGCCGGCGTGGAACGCATCCTGGTGACAACTCCGCCGCGAACGCTGGCTGAAAATCCCGCGGTCGCCGCGGCTCTCGTCGAACTGAATGTCATTGAGGTCTACGCCGTGGGCGGAGCACAGGCAATTGCCGCTCTGGCATACGGGACCGAAACAGTGCCGCGGGTGGACAAGATCACCGGACCCGGAAACAAATACGTCGCCGCGGCGAAGAAGCTTGTTTTTGGAGCTGTCGGCATTGACTCGATTGCCGGCCCCAGCGAGGTTGTGATTATCGCGGACGACTCGGCGCGAGCAGATTTTGTTGCTGCAGATTTGTTGGCGCAGGCTGAACATGCCGAAGATGCTTCAGCAATTCTCCTGACCACCAGTGAAGATCTCGCTCGCCAAACTGCAGCGGAAGTGAAACGCCAGTTAGCATCCTTGCCACGACGGGCCATTGTCGAGCAATCGCTCGCGCGGTATGGCGGGATTTTTTTGCTGGACGGCCTGGATGAAGCCTGCGCAATTGCAAATGAGCTGGCGCCGGAACACCTGGAGCTCATGACGAACGACGATGAAGGCGTGGCTGCGCAGATTCGCGAGGCGGGGGCGATCTTCTTCGGACCAAACACACCTGAAGCCGTAGGCGATTACCTTGCGGGACCGAATCACGTTTTACCTACCGGCGGTGCAGCGCGCTTCTCGTCGGCGCTGGGCGTCTATGATTTCGTCAAACGTACGAGTCTGCTGCGTTATTCGAGTGAAGCAATCAAACGTTCGGCTGGAAGCATAGCGGTGCTGGCGGCGGCGGAAGGCCTCGACGCGCACGCGCGCTCAGCGCTGATCAGAGGGAAAGAGGTAACGGGGAAAAGGGGAACGGGTAAAGGGGAAAGGTGAAGAGTAAGGGTGGAGAGTAAGGGTGGAGAGTAAGGGCAATGCTGCCTTTAATCTCCTTTACCCCTTACCCTTTCCCCGTTCCCCTGTGCGTTTAATCATGAGCATAGACAACTCAATCAAAGACTCGGTACTGGCGCTGCGAGCCTACACGCTTTCGCCACGTCGCGCATCGGTGAAGCTCAACCAGAATGAGAACCCCTGGGATGCCCCGGCGGAGATCAAGCAAGAGACTCTGAAACGCATGCAGGATCGCGCCTGGTCCCGCTATCCGGATTTTTCGCCCCAGCGATTGCACGATCGACTGGCCGAGTTTAGTGGTTGGCAACCGGATGGAATCATCGCCGGCAACGGCTCAAACGAATTGATTCAGGCGCTCTTGATGGTGACTATTGGAGAAGGGAAGCGCGTTCTCATTAGCGAACCTACCTTTGCACTCTACCGGCAGATCACGACGGTCCTTGACGGCGAAGTTGTGAGTGTTCCGCTCAATCAGGAGCTTCAGTTTGATATGGCAGCGTTGCTTAAAGAGATTGAGGAAGCGCAACCGGATGTCACCATCATTTGTTCGCCTAATAATCCCACCGGCTGCGTGATTAGCGATGAGGACTTGATTGTGCTCTTGAAAGCGGCTCGTGGTCTGATCGTTGTCGATGAGGCGTACCACGAGTTTGCTGGTCATTCGGCCGTTCCCCTTCTAGATGGACACCAAAACCTTGTCGTCCTCCGCACGTTCTCCAAGGCAATGGCTTTGGCGGCGTTGCGCGTTGGTTATCTTCTGGCCTCGCCAGGATTGGTCCAGGAGATCTCGAAGGCCCTTCTGCCTTATAACCTCAATGCCTTTTCACAGACTGCCGCAGAAGTTGCGATTGAGATGTTCGAGGCCAGGCTTAAGCCCCTGGTCGAGGCCATCTGTGCCGAGCGCGATCGTTTGCATGTCGAGTTAGCCCGTATTCCTGGACTTGTTCCGGTTCGGTCACGGGCAAATTTCATGGTGGTGCATTCCAAGATAGGACCCAAGAAAGTTTTCGCTGAGTTACTCAAGAGGGACATTCTGATTCGAGACGTTAGTGGCTACCCGATGCTGAGTGATTATTTCCGCGTCAGTGTTGGAACGCCTGAAGAGAATGATCTGTTGATTAGCGCGCTTCAGGAGATCTTGAAATGAAGAAACTTCGTTCGCCTGGCTCCGGGAAACCAGTTATGAAAACACAGATAAAAAATCAGCCGCGCACTGCGGAAGTCCACCGTAAGACAAAAGAGACTAACGTGCGTGTCGTTCTCAACCTCGACGGCAAGGGACAGTCACAGGTCAGCACCGGGCTGCCGTTTCTCGATCACATGCTCGATTTGTTTGCCCGGCACGGCTTGTTTGATCTTGAAATCGTGTGCCAGGGCGATCTCGAGATTGATGATCACCATTCAGTGGAGGACATCGCGATCACTCTCGGACAGGCTCTGACACAGGCGCTGGGCGACAAAGCCGGCATCGCCCGTTATGGCGAAGCCGTAGTGCCGATGGATGAAGCGCTGTGTCGCTCGGTAATTGATCTGTCAGGCCGTTTTTATCTGGTCTATGAAGTCCAGACGCGCAGGCAGAAAATCGGAAATTTTTCGGTTGAGTTGGCGGAACATTTCTGGCGCTCACTCGCGGAAACGGCCCGCTTCAACCTTCATATCGACTGTCTGCGAGGTCGAAATACGCACCACATTCTCGAAGGTACCTTCAAGGCGACCACGCGCGCGTTGCGGCAAGCCGTAAGCCGCGACTCGCGCATAACCGGTGTGCTGAGCACGAAGGGGGCACTCTAGATCATCGTGGCTAAAGTTGGCAGTGTGGCGAGTGTCGCCATCATCGATTATGGAGTCGGAAATCTACGTTCAGTGGAGAAGGCTTTTGCTGCGATCGGCTGCGAGGCCACGGTGACTTCAGACGAATTTTTATTGCGCAACGCCGACCGGCTCGTATTGCCGGGTGTGGGCGCGTTTGCTGCCTGCATGAGAGAACTCACCTCGCGAGGATTTGATGAACTTGTTCGCGAGCGTGTGGACAAAGGAACGCCGCTGCTTGGCGTTTGTGTCGGGATGCAGATGCTTTTTGAAGAATCGGCAGAGTTTGGAAAAACTCTCGGGTTGGGTTTATTGCGAGGACGAGTACTTCGCTTTCCGGGGAACCTGCCTGGCGATCTTGTTGTACCTCAGGTTGGCTGGAACCAGGTGCGACAGCGTCGGATGCATCCTCTGCTGGCTGATATTCCGGACAACGCCTTCTTTTACTTTGTTCATTCTTATTCCTGTGAAGCGGACGACGGTGACGTTGTCATTGGCCAGACCGATTACGGCATGCCTTATCCTTCGGTAGTCGCGCGAGAAAATATTTGTGGTGTGCAGTTTCATCCGGAGAAGAGTCAGGCAGCTGGTCTGCAGCTGCTGGCCAATTTTGCAAGAGGTGACCTTTGACGACGAAAGCGAGGATCTGATTTTCCATCGCAGAGATTCATCACTCATGGACCAATGACAAATGAAAAATGGTGGATTCAACTGGGAAGTGCAACCAGTGCAGAACCGCGAGCAGTAGCGAGCGGATGCAAGCACTCAATGTTAAATCGCCCGAACGCTCTAATCATTGTTGACCTTGAATACCGGTTGCACTTCGAAGTTGAATCTTCGAATGACAAATGAGAAATGGAAAATGAATTCGACGGTCTTCTGCTGCTGACCATCTTATGTTAGCGAAAAGAATAATACCTTGTCTCGATGTCGACAACGGTCGTGTTGTCAAGGGGATTCGCTTTGTTTCGCTGGTTGACGCGGGTGACGCCGTGGAACAAGCGCGCAGCTACGACGCGGAAGGCGCCGATGAGTTGACGTTTCTGGACATCACCGCGTCGTCCGATAAGCGGGCCATCATCATGGACCTGGTCCGTCGTGTGGCGGATGAGGTCTTTATACCTTTGACTGTCGGGGGCGGCCTCAACTCCAGCGAAGACATACAAGCGGTATTGCGCGCCGGCGCTGACAAGGTGTCGCTTAACACCGCCGCGGTTGAACGACCGGACCTGATTAGTGAAGCGGCGCAGATTTTTGGCAGTCAGTGCGTTGTTGTTGCCATTGACGCGCGGCGACGTAGCCCAGGCAATTCATCCAACGGTTGGGAAGTGTTCACTCATGGCGGACGTAAGAACGTAGGATGGGATGCGATCGAATGGGCGCAGCGAGCCGAGCGCCTTGGGGCTGGTGAGTTATTGCTGACCAGCATGGATAGGGACGGAACGCGCGACGGCTACGACCTGGAATTGACGCGCACTGTCAGTTCAGCGGTGCGAATACCGGTTATTGCTTCGGGCGGGGCGGGCAGTTTGGAACATTTTTACGAAGCGCTGACTGCAGGGGGCGCGAGTGCGGTGCTGGCGGCTTCGCTCTTTCATTTTGGCCAATACAAGATCGCGGAGGTTAAGGACTATTTGCGCGTCCGAGGAGTCGTGGTGAGATGAAGATCGCAATTGAAGATGTAAGTTTTGATGCGGCGGGACTCATTCCTGTCGTGGTGCAGGATGCGCGAACGCAACAGGTGCTGACGCTCGCCTACATGAACGCGGAGAGCCTCGCGAAAACACTTGAATCCAATGAAACATGGTTCTGGTCGCGCTCGCGCTCCCGTTTGTGGCACAAGGGCGAGACGTCCGGGAATACTCAGCGAGTTGTGGATGTGCGTTTGGATTGCGATCTGGACGCGCTCACTGTGCTGGTCGTTCCGAGTGGCCCAGCCTGCCATACGGGCGCGGAATCGTGTTTCTATAATGAGATCCAAGGCGCTCGCGCAGTTGATACGAACTCAATGGTAGACCCGCGGGCTCTGGGTGAAGTCCTCCAGAATCTCTACGCCCTTATCGAATCGAGAAAGTGCGAGAGGCCCGAAGGCTCATACACGACATACCTCTTCGACCAGGGGCTGGACAAGATTCTTAAGAAGGTTGGAGAGGAATCGGCCGAGACGATCATCGCCGCCAAGAATGATGATCGCGATGCTCTGGTTAAAGAAAGTTCCGATTTGCTTTATCACCTGGTGGTCCTTCTCGTTGAGCGTGGATTGTCGTTGGGAGAAGTGCGCGATGAACTCGTGAGCCGCGGAAAAAATTAAGAGCATTCAACTATCTGATGACTACTGACAAACAACAACTCAAGCAACTCCTGGACTTCGCTGTCGAGATAGCGCGCGAGGCGGGCAAAATCACTTGGCGTCATTACCAGGGATCGTTTGTAGCGGAACGCAAGGCCGACAACTCATTCGTGACGATTGCGGATCGCGAAGCCGAGGCTTACCTCCGCACTCGTATCGCAGAGGCTTTTCCCGATGATTCAATTCTTGGTGAAGAGGACGGCGAGCAATCAGGTTCATCGAATCGTCGTTGGATACTTGATCCGATAGACGGAACGTATTCATTCGTCCACGGTGTGCCACTTTACGGTGTGCTGATAGGATTGGAGCTCGATGGTGAACCGGTCCTGGGTGTGGCCAATCTTCCGGCATTAGGGGAGCTGGTCTATGCGGCACAAGGACTAGGTTGTTTCTGGAATGGGGAGGTCGCTCGCGTGTCAGCAACCTCGGCGCTGGATCAGGCGCTACTTCTATCAACTGACTTTGGAGTGTGTGAACAGTATGGGTTTGGGCCAGCCGTGGACTCTTTGCAGCGACAGGTTCAGGCGCGACGTACCTGGGGAGATGCTTACGGGCATGTGCTGGTTGCAACGGGACGGGCCGACATCATGCTCGATCCCGTCCTGAACGTTTGGGATTGTGCTGCTTTGTTGCCGATTCTGGAGCAGGCCGGCGGCACGTTCACTGACTGGAAAGGAAAGCGCACGATCGATGGCGGGAATGCGATTTCGACCAACGGCTTGCTGTTCGATCAGGTGATGAAGTCGGTAAGTCCCATAACCGCTATATAGAATCCATGTCTATCTTGATAATACCTGCGATTGATCTCAGGAATGGTCGCTCGGTTCGCTTGATGCAGGGCCGCCAGGATAAGGCCACCGTTTACGACCGCGATCCGATCGAAATTGCCCAGAGCTACGAGACCAGTGGCGCGCGGATGCTCCACATAGTCGATCTGGATGCGGCGTTTTCCAGTCCCACTTCGCGCAATCGGCAAGTGCTTCGCGAGCTTATTTCCGGGACAGGAATTCCTCTGCAGTTTGGCGGCGGAATGCGTAGTCTCGAGGATATAGCGCAGGTAATCGAGTTGGGCGTGGCAAGAGTGGTAATAGGCACCCTGGCCGTAGAGGCGCCGCTGATTCTGGACGAGGCGCTGCGTTTGTTTGGCGCCGATCGCATTGCCGTTGGCATTGATGCTCGAAACGGAGAGGTCGTGACTCGCGGCTGGGAAAAGGAAGGGAATCTCTCCGCCCTGGAGTTGGCCCAAAGGGTCGCTTCAATGGGTATTGAGCGAATCATCTACACGGACGTAGCGCGGGACGGCATGCTGACGGGCGTTAACGTGGAACAAACGTGCGCAATTGCGCGTGAGTCTGGTTTGAAGGTTACAGCCTCAGGTGGGGTCTCATCTTTGGAAGACATCAAGCGCCTGAAGAACGGGCTTGAATGTGGTATTGACAGTGTCATTGTCGGCAAAGCCCTTTATGAGGGTCAGTTCAGCCTCAAGGAAGCCATCAATGAAGGCAGTATTCTCAGCTTGACTGAACTTCAGTGACAACGCAGCCGACCCGCTTGGTGGGGCGGTGCTCGCTTCCACAATTGATTGGACGATTTTCCGCGCGCGGAGAATGGTGGTCGGACCAAACGTCAGAATATGCGTGGCCGCGCGGCCCCGCTTTCGTCCACCTCTGTAAAACTTTTTGCAGTGGCAGCCAAAATGGGCAGCCGTTATCTTGATATGCTCGAAGCGTGCGAGGCGACGGTCGGCAAAAATGTGACGGAGAACTTATACGAGCGTCATTTGAAACCGCTGTTTCTCGGAAGCTGAGTCGCGGTCGAAAAACTATCAGGGCAGAAGATGGATTTAGCGGAGTTGACTAAAGTCTACGACTTCACTGGGCGCTCGGTCGTGATCACCGGTGGCACGGGAGTGCTTGGTAGAGTCATGGTGAAGGCCCTGGTAGGCTGCGGGGCCAACGTCGCTGTGTTAGCCCGCAACCGTGACAAGGCTGCGGCCTTACTCTCGGAAATTTCAGGGCCGGGCAGCGCCTCAATCTTCGAAGGTGACGCCCTCAAACTGGAGGATCTGCAACAAGCTGCGCAGGCTGTCGTTAAGGAGTTTGGACGAATCGACTGTCTCATCAATGGCGCAGGAGGGAATCATCCTCAAGCAACCACGCGGCCTGATCTCTCCTTTTTTGACATTCCCGAAGAAGCGCTCCGCTTTGTCATGGATTTGAACTTGCTAGGCACAATACTCCCGAGCCAGGTTATTGGCAAGCAGATGGCCGAGCAGGGCGAGGGCGTGATTCTGAATGTCTCATCGGCGAGTTCCTTTCGCCCGTTGACGCGCGTTTTGAGCTATTCGGCGGCCAAAGCGGGCGTGAACAGTTTCACCCAGTGGTTAGCCGTTCATCTGGCACAGGAGTACTCACCGCGCATTCGCGTCAACGCCATTGCGCCTGGATTCTTCCTGACTGAGCAGAATCGTTTCTTGTTAACGGACCAGGAAACACGCGGTCTGACGGCTCGTGGACAAAGCATCATCGCGCACACGCCGATGCGCCGTTTCGGTGATCCTGAAGATCTAGTGGGCACGATGCTGTGGCTGCTTTCGCCAGCCTCCGCCTTTGTCACTGGCATTGTGGTCCCGGTAGACGGGGGTTTTTCTGCCTTTGGTGGGGTATAGCGCGTTGATTTGCAGCAGCGTGTTGTGCTGGTACGAGTCGTGAAGGAGGAGTATGGTCGTAATCCTGATGGGGGTGACAGGTTCAGGCAAGACGACCGTGGGGAAACTGCTTGCGAGCGATCTCGGTTGGGGATACTTCGATGCTGACGACTTCCACCCACCAGCCAACGTGGAGAAGATGAAAATCGGCGTGCCGCTGAATGATGCGGATCGAACGCCATGGCTGGAAACTCTTCGCAATTTGATCCGCAGCTGTCTCGATCAGGGCGAAAATGCGGTTCTCGCCTGCTCCGCACTGAAAGAGAGCTACCGCGGTTTTCTTCTAATAGATGAAAGCGTCAGGTTGATTTACCTCAAGGGCGACTACGGACTTATTCAAGAACGGTTAAGTAAGCGCCTCGGCCATTACATGAACCCGAAGCTGCTTGACAGCCAGTTTGACACGCTGGAGGAGCCGGGGGGAGACGTAGGGATCGACGTTTCTTTGAGTCCCGACGAGATCGTCAACATCATTAAAGGCCAGCTGGGCCTATTCGCGAACTAGTACATGAGTTATGAGTAGCAAACCCGCGCCATCAACCATCGGAAAAGGTGCGCCTGATCTCGATCTTTCGCCGAGCGAATTGCGCGCCATCCTTGAGCAAGCGCTTTTGACTGTCGCTCCAGGCGCGCGCGTCCTCGCAATCATCCCCGACAAGACGCGCGACGACAACACGGACTTGCTCTTTCCATTCGCCGCAGAGATCCTGGCCGCCCGTCGTGTGGCCCAGTTTGATGCGCTGGTCGCGCAAGGCACGCACATGCCGATGACGGAAGACGAGAAAAGGGCGAAGGCTGGTTTACGCGAAGGGATGCAAACGCCGGTACTGGGAAACATCTACGATCATCAGTGGAATCGACCCGAAGAACTTGTGACCATCGGCGAATTGAGCGCAGCGCGCGTGCATGTGTTGACCGGAGGTCTAATCAGCGACGCGGTTTCAGTGAATCTCAATCGTCTACTGGGACCAGGAATCTACGATACGGTGCTTATCTTTGGCGCGACCGTGCCGCATGAGGTGGCAGGTTTTGCCGGAGGCGCGAAATATTTCTTCCCCGGTGTCGCTGGCCCGGACTTGACGCACGCGACGCACTGGCTGGGAGCGCTGGCTTCGATCGAAAACGTCATCGGTCGCGTCGAAACCCCCACGCGCCACATGATTGAGGCAGCCGCGGAATTTGTTTCCGCACAGGTCATCTCGCTAAACTCCGTGGTCACGCGCGATGACAGAAATCGTCTGCGGACGCATGCACTGTTCGCCGGTGACGTTCGTGAAGCCTTTCGGCGGGCCGCCGACGTTAGCCGTCAGGTTCACATCAAGTATACGGGCCGTAAATACAAGCGGGTCGTCGCCCTGCTCGATGAGCATTACGACGAGTTGTGGGTGGGCGGTAAGGCCAGTTACAAGCTCGGAGGAATTATCGAAGAAGGCGGCGAGTTGATCGTCTATGCGCCCCATCTCAACGCGATCTCGGAGACACACGGCCTTCTGATCGAGAAGTATGGTTATGCTCCGCTTGATCGAGTCCGCGAAATGGTCGCGTTGTCTGCCGAGTTACAGGCGAACCTGGCAGTCGCCGCACACCTGGCGCACGTCTCCTATGCCGGACAGCGGGATTGCACTGGGCGCGTCATTCCTCGCTTCGCCATTACAATGGCGTCGGCGCTCGATGAGGCTACCTGCAGTCGCGTGAATCTGGGGTTCATGGATCATCGCTTGTTTCGGCGGGAGGATTATCAATCCGATCCAGACACTCTGGTCGTTGAACGCGCCGGTCGAGACCTGTATCTGGTCGAGCCCGCCTGAGCAGCAGGCACAGGGTAGATCGTCGAGTTAGACAGGTTCAAGTAATGATGTTTGGTTCGTCTCGGCCACAATGCTTGCGGAGTTCAAGCAACTCTCTGGCAGCTTGCACCAACGCAGCGAGAACCGTGTTGATCTCTGCTACACCGCCGTCGTTACGATAGCGTTCCACGTAAAGGCGCAGAGTTGCGCCCTCGGTGCCGGTGCCCGAGAGGCGACAAACGACCCGCGAGCCATCGTTTAGCAGGATGCGAAGCCCCTGGCGCGCGCTCACACTCTTGTCAACCGGATCTGTATAGCTGAAATCATCGGCATTCGTAATTTGCATGCCCGCGAAATAGGAACCAACCAAAGTCGGCAATTTGTCTCGCAGGCTCGAGATCATTTCGTGGGCCGCGTCGGCTTTCAGCCCTTCATAGTCATGACGTTGATAATAGCTGCGACCGAAACGGCGCCAATGTTCCCCTACTACCTCGGCTACCGACTTGCCTCTGCTAGCGAGAATCGAGAGCCAGCTCAGGACGGCCCACAACCCATCCTTCTCGCGCACGTGGTTGGAGCCAGTACCAAAACTTTCTTCGCCACAGATCGTGCACTTGCCTGCGTCCATTAAGTTGCCGAAGAACTTCCACCCAGTTGGAGTTTCATAACAGGGAACTCCTAACGCTTCCGCCACGCGATCAACAGCGGTGCTGGTTGGCATCGAGCGCGCCACGCCCGCGAGTCCGGCGCGATAACCGCGGATCGATTCGCGCGCGTGCTCCGAAATGATAGCCAACGAATCGCCGGGAGAGACGAAGAAGCTTCGTCCGATAATCAAATTCCGATCACCGTCACCATCGCAAGCCGCGCCGAAATCAGGGGCGTCTTTGGCATCCATCCTCGCCACGAGTTCGGCGGCGTGCGCCAGATTCGGATCAGGATGAAGGCCGCCGAAGTCTTCCAGTGGCGTGCCGTTGATTACAGTGCCTGCCGGAGCGCCGAGTATCTCTTCAAAGATGTGGTGCGCGTACGGCCCGGTGATAGCGTTCATCGCGTCGAACAGTATGCGGAAACCACGTTCGAAGAGCCGGCGCAAGGAATCGAAGTCAAACAACTCCTCCATCACCGCCGTGTAGTCTTCGAGCGGATCGATGACGACGACCTCGGTGTCGCCGATTGAAAGCCCGCCTACTGAATGGAGATCTACGTCCTTGTGGTCGACCGTGCGGTATTCGTTGATCGCGAGCGTATGGCGATAGATACTTTCGGTCACCGCTTCCGGGGCAGGGCCACCATTGCGGATGTTGTACTTGATCCCGAAGTCAGCATCGATACCGCCGGGATTGTGGCTGGCTGAAAGCACAAGCCCGCCCAGCGCGCCGCGGCGCCGAATCACTGCGGAGATCGCAGGCGTTGAAAGCAGACCCCCGCATCCGACCAGCACTCTCCCGAAGCCATTCGCCGCAGCCATGCGCAGAATAGTTTGCGCCGCCACGCGGTTGTAGTAGCGGCCATCACCACCGACCACCAGTGTTTCCTGGCGAAAGTCCGCATCCGTGCTTTCCCTTACAGCATTGAAAACTGATTGCACGAAGTTTTCGACATAGTGAGGCTGCATGAAGGTCCGCGTCTTTTTCCGCAGCCCGGAAGTACCAGGACGCTGATCTAAGAATGGAGTCGTCGAGATTGTTTTCAATAACATATCAGCCAACGTTCCCACCACTCAATACAATCACGTACAACTCACCTGGCCCATGAACGCCGATCGCCAGAGTGAGTTCGATATCAGACGTGCGAGATGGTCCGGTAATGAAGGTCACCGTTCGACTCAAACCTTCCTGTCCCTCTTGTGCCAGTGTTTGTAACACTTCGCCTAGTTTTTGACGGATGCGGCCGGACTCGACGATTGCGATATGGATCATAGGCACCAGCGAAGACAAGCGATGCCGCTCGTGCTCCGACTCAAGCACTAGAGTGCCAGTCTCAGCAAGCGCCCATTGGGCCCCGGTGATGCCGACATCACAATCAAATAGAGCTTCAGGTCCGGCGTTCTCCAACACCAGAGCGTCCGACTCCACCTGTTTAAATATCCTCCGCACAAGCGGTGAATCCGATATTGCAATTCGCTGTGCGTTCATCTGCCCAATAATTCGTTGAATCGCCTGTGCCGCATCATTTTCATTACTTGCCGCGATGAAATGACCGCTGACAGCTTCGAGTGCTTGTTGGAAACGCTCGACGAGGGAACCAGTTGTCGGCTCCGCTACAGCTGCGATGTGGGCCGTCTCCTCAATGACTCTCGCTTGCAGATGATGTTCATCGCGCACCGCATCAAAGTGCGCGCTTGCGGCTAACTGCTCGCGAATGGATGCCAGCATGACTCGCCGCGCCGCATTGTCTTGTTGTCGCTCAGCCAACGCTTTGCTCCTGTCGAGCTAATCTTCCATCATGCCGGTCGCTACATTCCGGTTGTCACGCGGATCCTGTTCACGCCACAGCTCGCGGAAAGAGAGAGGTGCGATTGGTCTCGCATCACGCCAGGCGGTCCACGCGCCGAGCGGTGGCATGACCTTAGCTACCAGAGTGCTCACTTTTCCGATGCGTCCATCACTCACTGCGGGACGCTGCAGCACGCGAGCGATGCGCGTGCCCCATTCGTACAATCGAGGACTGGACCAGGCGAAGGCATACAAGCGGAAGGCCAGCCGCTCTACTATCTTCCGTTTGACCGGTAGTTTCTGCGCTGTGCCGTTCGCAGTTCCTTCCACTACCTCAGCACGCAAGTGCAGGAGCAACTGAGGAATGTCTATCTTTACCGGACATACCTCTCGACAGGCGCCACAAAGACTTGATGCGTAGGGCAACTGTGCAGTCTTAGCGAGTCCGATCAGTTGCGGCGTGATCACGGCACCGATCGGCCCAGGATATACAGACCCATAAGCGTGTCCCCCGATTTGTTGGTAAACCGGACAAGCGTTCAGACACGCGCCGCATCTGATGCAGGCCAGTGATTGTCGCGTCACCGGATGACCCAACATTCGGGTACGTCCATTGTCCATCAAGATGATGTGCACTTCTTCCGGCCCTTCATCTTCCGGTCTTCGCTTCGTTCCGGTAATCAGGGATTGATAGGCCGTCAAACTTTGGCCAGTTCCCGAGCGTGGCAGCAGTTTGAGAAAGACATCGAGGTCGGTAAAACGCGGGATAACTTTTTCTATTCCCATGACTGCAATGTGCGTTTTCGGCAAGCTGGTTGTCAGGCGCACATTGCCCTCGTTCTCCAGGATCAAAATCGTGCCCGTTTCGGCGACGCCGAAGTTGACACCGCTGATGCCCACCTGTGCTTCCGCGAAACGCTGCCGCAAGATACGTCGCGCCGCACCGGTCAGCACAGCCACATCATCCGTCGGTTCAATACCTAACTTTTCAGCGAACAGTTCCGCAATCTGCCTCTTCGATTTGTGAATCGCCGGCACGACAATGTGCGACGGAGTTTCTTTGGCGAGTTGAATGATCCACTCGCCCAGGTCAGTCTCCACGGGCGTCAAGCCTTCCGCCTCCAGCGCCGTGTTCAAATGGATCTCTTCGGTCGCCATGCTCTTCGATTTAACGACATGCGTTGCGTTGCGCTCGCGCAGCAGTCTGAGGACAATGGCGCATGCCTCGCCGGCGTCGTGCGCCCAGTGAATCTGCGCCCCCGCGCGCTCGGCGTTGTCGGCGAAGGCTTCGAGATACTTATCCAGATGCGCCAGTGTTTCGTCCTTGATGGCGCGGGCCCGCTCACGCAACCCCTCCCAATCATCCACGGTCGTGAGCGCAACTTTGCGTCGCTCACCGATGGTGCTGGCGAGATTTCGCAACGCGCCGCGTAGTTGCGTGTCGGCCAACGCTGTACGCGCGTTCGCGTCAAATGTCTCTGCGCTTAGGTGATTCATTCTTTACTCGATCGGATCTGGCGATCACTCTTCTGATCACTCTTCATGGGCGGCAAGCAGTTCAGCCAGATGCATAGCACGCACCACGGACTTCTGCCGCGTCAGCCTGCCGCCGATCTGCATTAAACAACTGGCATCGCCTGAAATCACGGCTCTGACTCCCGCTTTATCAATCGCCTCGATCTTGCTGTCCAGAATCGCAACGGAAATCTCCGGGTATTTAACGGAAAACGTGCCGCCGAAACCGCAGCAGGAGTCTGCATTCGACAACTCGACAAACTCTGCTCCGCGCACGTTTCGTATCAGCCGGCGCGGCTCACTGTGCAGGTTCAAATCGCGCAATCCGTGACACGCGTCGTGCCAGGTCACACGTCCGCGAAAGTGGGCCCCGACATCCTCAACCCCCAGAGTGTTGACGAGAAACGAGCTGAATTCGTGGGTGCGATCCGCGACGACCTCGGCGCGCCGGCGCCAGCTCTTGTCATCCGGAAATAGTTCGTGGAAGTGATGCACCATCGCCGTGCATGACCCGGAAGGACTGACGACCGCGTCGCTATCGGTCTCTTCAAAGATTTCGATAAACCGTTGCGCCAAACGCCGCGCTTCGCTCCGGTAGCCAGTATTGAAAGCGGGTTGACCGCAGCACGTCTGCCGTTCGTCAAAGACAACCTCGCAGCCGACGCGCCGAAGCACTTCGACCGCGCTCATGCCAACGGACGGCCATAGCTGGTCAACCAGGCAGGTGATGAATAGAGAGACACGCATCACTGATTTGAGCAATCAGCTTACCACCACCAGCGCCGGCCATTCCATACCACGATACCAAGAGCAGGCACAACCACAACACCAAACAATTTGGGCTGAACCGGAATGTAGGTTGAAGTAAGGCCCTCATCCATCCCCGTAACCGGTACCGATGCAGACTGACCTGGTCCCGCGTAACCTCCGCACTTGCACTTGATAGATACTCAACTATACTGACAAAGCTCCACATCAACTGTTTCGGAAAATTGGCGAGGGAATGTTATGCATGATCGCTACCATTCCAAGCCAGGGTTGATCTCTAGTCTGATGATCCGTTACCGCAAAGCATTCTGTTGAAGTCTGTCCGCGAATAATCTATGTACTGGGAAGAGCGTTGGCATCCATTGCGCGAGGAGTGGGTAATCGTAGCAGCCCACCGGCAGGATCGTCCGTGGAGCGGCGAGACGATTCAGCACGACGAAAGCTCCTTGCCCGAATACCTTGCGGATTGCTATCTCTGTCCTCGCAACCTCCGTGTCAGCGGCAAGCGAAACGACGATTACGCCGGCACCTTCGTTTTTGACAACGATCACCCATGCGTCGGCTTCGATGCTCCGCAAACGCTCGAGCCTCCGGCTGGCGTTTATCGCAATCAACCGGCGCGTGGCATCGCCCGCGTCGTGTGTTACAGCCCAAACCATAGTCTTGCGCTTGCCGAGCTTGAGCCCTTTGAGATCAAGAACCTGCTCGGCGTGTGGCAGGAACAATACCGAGAGCTTAGCGACCGCAAAGAAATCAACCACGTGCTGATCTTTGAAAATAAGGGCGAAGCGGTCGGCGTTTCAAATCCGCATCCCCATTGCCAGATTTACGCGACAAATTTTGTTTTTAAGACGATCGAGACGGAAGCGCGTGCCGGTCAACGCCATCTGGCAGAAACAGGACGTATTCTGTTCCAGGATGTGATCCAGGCCGAAATTGCTGATGGGCGGCGCATCATCTGCGAGAATGATTCGGCTATTGCTTTCCTGCCGTACTTTGCGCGTTATGCCTACGAAGTCTTCGTGGCGCCAAAGGCCACGCATCCCAGTGTTGCCAGTCTCTCCCCCGATGAACTGGGTGACTTTGCGGCCTTGCTCAAGCAGGTTCTGGTGAAGTTCGATAACCTCTGGCAAATGCCTTTCCCCTACGTAATGCCGCTCCATCAGGCTCCAACCGATGGTGGCGACTACGCGAGTTTCCACTTCCATATTGAGTTTCATCCGCCGCTACGCCGGCCAAATCTTCTTAAGTACCTGGCGGGACCCGAAATTGGTGGCGGCAATTTTCTCTCCGACACTGCGCCCGAAGAGAAGGCGGCAGAGCTGCGATCGCTGCCTGACATACATTACAAGTACGCCGTTCAGGAGCAGCGATGATCAGTGCCGCCCTCGACACCAGGCAGTTACTGGAACCGCTTCGGCGCATTCATGAGCGGGTGCGTGATGCTGTGGTTGCGGAGTGTGAGAAGGCGGCGGTGGAACAACTCGCCGAAGTTTCTGACGACGAATCGGCAGGCGATACTATCTATGCCGTGGACCGCGTCAGCGAAGAATTGCTCGTCGATTTGTTCGAGCACGAAGTAGCGAGTCGGGCGCCGCTGGTTCTGGTTGCCGAAGGGATCGAGGGTGGTGAGTTGGTGCTGCCAAGAGGTACCGCGGAGAGCGATGCCGTTTGGCGCATCGTCGTGGATCCAATTGACGGAACTCGCGGCCTTATGTACCAAAAAAGGAGCGCGTGGGTTTTAACAGGAGTGGCTGAAAATCGTGGTGCTGATACGAATCTGGAGGATATAGTGTTGGCTGTCCAGACCGAGATACCGCTGGTCAAACAACACCTCTGCGATACGTTGTGGGCCGTGCGCGGGGAAGGTGCCAACGCCGAACGATTCAACCGTCTTTCGAACCGACGTCAGGCCCTTGCTTTGCGACCGTCACGCGCCACAAGCATTCGCCACGGCTTTGCGATGATCGCACGCTTCTTTCCTGGCGCACGCGATGAACTCGCGGCGATTGATGAAGAGATAGTGGCCGGCGCGCTAGGTCCGGTCGAGCCGGGGAAAGCGCACTGCTTCGAGGACCAGTATCTTTCGTCCGGCGGTCAGCTTTACGAGTTGATGATGGGCCACGATCGATTCGTGGCGGACATACGCCCCCTGATCGAAACACTCTTAAATCGCCGCGGACTCTCCCTTGGCATTTGTTGTCATCCTTATGATATTTGCACGGAACTGATAGCGCGTGAGGCCGGCGTCATCGTAACTGACGAGCGTGGCGGACTATTGCGTGCTCCGCTGAAGGTAGAACCTGATATCGCCTGGGCCGGATACGCAAACGACGCGATCCGCAGGCAGATCGAGCCATTGTTGCAAAATGCTTTGAAACGGCGAGGCCTATAGCGACATCTGGCAGTTCCCTCATTTGTAAAGCAAACTGTTAGTTTGCGATGAATGAATGGCATTCAACGCGCACGCAAACTAACAGTTTGCGTTACAAAACCAAACTAGGGCACTACCCAAGCTGGTGATGAAAAGCATGCAGGGAGAACGGCTGAGGACGCGCTACGAAATCATTCGCGGCGATACCCGTAATCTGCCCGACGTAAAGGCGTTTATTGAGACGCTCAGCAAGCTCGAAGTTCATCCGGCATTGGAAGCGCGCCTGCTCTTTGACACAAAGCAAGAACTCACCATCGCTCGCGCCCCGGGCAGGCTCGACGTGATGGGAGGCATCGCGGACTACTCCGGCTCGATCGTGCTTGAATTGCCTATTGCTGAAGCGACCTTGGTAGCATTGCAAAAGGATGACAGACGGCGGCTCCGCGTCGTCAGTCTTATGGAGAACGAAACGCGAGTCGTGAGTTTCGAGATGCCCCTGGCAGACCTGGAACGTGATGGCGAGCCACTTGAATACGATGAAGCGCGCAGGTATTTCAGAGGCGAGGTGGTGCCGCATTGGGCTGCTTACGTGGCCGGTGTCTTTGTGGTGCTCATGCGTGAGCTCGGAGCACGCTTCAACAACGGAGCCCGACTGCTCATCTCGTCACGTGTACCCGAAGGCAAAGGCGTAAGCTCCTCCGCCGCGCTGGAAGTGGGCACGATGAGCGCGGTAGTCGCAGCGTTCGACATTGAAGTTAAGCCGAGGGAGCTAGCTCTGTTATGCCAACTTGTAGAGAACGTGGTCGTCGGCGCGCCTTGCGGTGTGATGGACCAGATGACTTCCGCCTGCGGCGAGGAGAATCAACTGCTCGCGCTGCTCTGTCAGCCAGCGGAACCGCAGGGAACAATCTTCTTGCCCAAAGATTTAGCTTTGTGGGGGCTTGATTCAGGCGTACGGCATTCGGTCGGCGGAGGCGATTATGGGTCAGTGCGTATTGGCACATTCATGGGCTACAGAATAATTGCCGACCTGGCTGGGCTAACGGTAGAACAGACCGGCGATAGGGTTGTAATTACCGACCCTCGCTGGGGTGGTTATCTGGCGAACCTCGCCGCCTTGGAGTTTGAAGAAAAATTCGCAGGCAGGTTGCCCGAAAAATTCCTCGGAGCGGACTTCCTCGAGCGCTATGGTGGGACAACTGATACGGTGACGAGCATTGACCCCGAAATAACCTATGCGGTGCGAGCTCCAACGGCCCACGCCGTTTACGAGAGTGACCGGGTCGCAAAGTTCGCAGAGCTATTGCGCCATCAGTTGGACGATCCAGACAATCGGGGAGAAGAGTCATTGGGTGAATTGATGTACGAGTCGCACGCGAGCTACTCGGCATGCGGACTGGGTTCTGAGGGCACCGACGAAATTGTCGAACTGGTTAGACGCGCTGGAGTGAGCAGCGGACTCTTCGGTGCAAAAATCACCGGAGGCGGCAGCGGCGGCACGGTCGCAGTGCTTGGAAGGCGCGACGCTGGCGCGGCCGTCGCGGAGGTGGCCCGTACCTTCGCGGAAAAAACCGGACACGAGCCGTGCATCTTCAGCGGCTCATCGCCCGGGAGCGCGGCGTTTGGTCACTTGATACTGCGGCGAACTTAAGTAGTTCACAGAGGATGTCGTGGGGCGCGATTGGTTGCTGCGGGCGTCAGGCGTTGGCAGGTGAGGAGATGTTATGGCGATTCTGGTTACTGGCGGTGCGGGTTATATCGGGAGTGTCACGACCGAGTTATTGCGCGCACGCGGTGAGCAGGTCGTGGTTCTGGATAATTTATCGCGGGGGCACCGGCAGGCTGTCGCGCCCGAGGCGCCGTTTTACGAAGGGAACGTCGGCGACCGCGAGCTGGTCAAACGCATCACCGGCGAACACGATATCGATGCGTGCATCCACTTCGCCGCGTTTGCGTACGTGGGTGAGTCTGTCACACAGCCTGCGCTTTATTACGAGAATAACCTGGAACAGAGTATTCGGTTGCTTGGCGGCCTTGTCGAAGCCGGTGTCCGCCGCGTGGTCTTCTCTTCGACCTGCGCCACTTATGGCGAGCCGCAGCGCATCCCGATCGACGAAGGGCACCAGCAGTTGCCGACGAATCCTTACGGCTGGTCAAAACTTTTCGTGGAGCGCATCATGGCGGACTACGACTGCGCATATGAGCTAAGGTTCGTTGCCCTGCGCTACTTTAACGCTTCGGGCGCGACCCCGGAACGGGGTGAACACCACGAGCCGGAGACGCACTTAATCCCGCTGGTGCTGAAAGCAGCTCAGGGAGAAATTGAGCGCGTCACCGTCTTTGGCAGCGACTACTCGACGATTGATGGGACCTGTGTACGTGACTATATTCACGTTACTGACCTGGCAGTCGCGCATGCGCTTTCACTCGAATATCTACGCTCGGGCAATGCTTCTACTGCAATCAACCTGGGCAATGGGCAGGGCTATTCGGTGCTGGAAGTGATCGAAGCGGCGCGCCAGGTCACCGGAAAAGATATTGCAGTTGAGATTCAAGGACGCCGCGCCGGCGATCCGTCTCATCTGGTCGCCGATTCTGCCCGGGCGCGTAAGGTGCTGGGCTGGCAAGCGCAGCAACCAGATCTTGCAGCGATTATTGGTTCAGCGTGGGAATGGCACTCGAAACGTCCGCAAGGATACGCCGAGGCTTCACAATCTAATCGGAGGAGAGCATGAAAACATTATTTCGCAGCGCGCTCATTTGTGCGTGTTTGGTTTTAGTTGTGTCGTGTCAGCGGGGCGGCGCCCCCAGCGGAGGCGGAGACGCGTCAAAGCATCTGCGTCTGGCTTTCGTTACCAACAATGCTTCGGATTTTTGGACGATTGCGCGTAAAGGTACTGAAAAGGCCGACACTGAACTGGACGACGTTGCGGTGGAGTTTAAGATCCCTTCGGACGGAACGGCCGCCGAGCAGAAAAGGCTGCTTGACGATCTGCTGTCGAAGGGCGTCGAGGGCATAGCTGTCAGTCCGGTTGACCCCGACAATCAGACGCAATTGATCAATGACACGGCCAAGCGAGTGTTGGTAGTCACTCAGGATTCGGATGCGCCCAAAAGCGACCGCGCCTTTTACGTGGGCACCGATAATGTAGCTGCGGGGCGCCAGGCGGGAGGCTTAATCAAGGAGGCTCTCCCGCAGGGTGGCAAGATCATGGTCTTTGTCGGCAAACTCGACGCGCGCAATGCCCAGGAGCGGTTGCAGGGGATCCGCGAAGCGTTGCAGGGATCGAATGTAACCATCGTTGATGTCAGAACCGACGACACCGACCGCGTGCGTGCCAAGTCGAACGTATCAGACACGCTCGTGCGCTATCCGGATGTTGTAGCGCTCGTCGGCCTTTGGAGTTATAACGGCCCGGCCATCCTCAATGCGGTAAAGGATGCTAACAAGACCGGGCAGGTGAAAATCATCGCCTTTGACGAAGAAGACGAGACGCTCGCCGGCGTAAAACAGGGAACTATCTACGCGACAGTAGTTCAGCAGCCTTATGAATTCGGCTACCAGGCCATCAAGCTGATGCACCAGTTCCTAAAGGGTGACAAGTCGGGGGTTCCCGCGAACAAACTAGTGTTAGTTCCTACGCTCGTAATTAAGCAAGACAGCGTTGATGCGTTCGCCCAGAAGATTAACCAACTGCGTGGCCGGTAAATCGAAGGATGAAGGATGAAGGATCAAAGGTTACTACTCAAAGATCGAGGTGGTTCGCTGCTTCATGCTTCATCCTTCCGCCTTCATCCTTGTTTTTCCTGGAGGTGATCGGATGACAGCACCCGTTCTCCAAATGCGAGGGGTCGAGAAACGCTTCGGCGGTGTGCGTGCTCTCAAGGGCGTTGATTTCGAAATCAGTGCCGGTGAAGTAGTCGCGCTCGCTGGTGAGAATGGCGCCGGCAAGTCAACTCTGATGAAGATCCTCGGCGGCGTGTATCAGCCTGACGCCGGTGAAATCCTTATTGACGATCAACCGGTAGCGATTCACTCAGTCGCCGACGCCACTCGCCACGGCATCAGTTTCATTCATCAGGAACTAAACGTACTCGATAACCTGGACGTGGCGGCGAATGTCTTTCTCGGCCGAGAGCCCTTGCGCTGGGGAATCCTGCGACTCATCGACCGCAAGCGAATGCACCAGGAAGCGAGCGTTTACCTTAAGCGCCTGGGTTTGGAAGTTCCGACAGACACACTGGTGTCACGTCTTTCGATCGCCCGTCAACAGATGGTCGAAATTGCCAAGGCTCTCTCACTCAACGCCCGCATCCTCATCATGGATGAGCCGACCTCGAGCCTGACGCTGACGGAAACGGCGCGCCTGCTAGAAGTCGTCAACGAGTTGCGTGGGCAGGGCGTTGCCGTCATCTACATTTCGCACCGCCTCAACGAAATTGAACAGATCGCCGATCGCGTCGTGGTCCTGCGCGACGGCGCAAACGTGGGCGCGCTCGCGCGTGAAGAGATCACCCACGACCAGATGGTGAAAATGATGGTTGGGCGCGACTTGGAAAAGTTCTACCAGCAGCCTCAAACTCACAAGGTGCCGGGCTACTTTGAAATTGAAGCGCTGAAAACAAATCGGTACCCAACCCAAAATGTTTCCTTCGGTGTCGGCAGAGGGGAGATCGTCGGACTCGCCGGACTGGTCGGGGCCGGGCGCACTGAAGTCGCGCAGGCGCTCTTCGGCATTGATGGTGTGATAGAAGCAAAAGTCAAACTTGACCAACACGAGTTGCAAATCCGCTCCCCGCAGGACGCAATCAAGTACGGCATTTATCTCGTGCCTGAAGATCGCCGCAACGCCGGGTTAATCATCGAAATTCCTATTCGCGAAAACGTAACGCTGCCTTCTCTCGAGCGTTACGCACGGGCCGGACTCATCGCGTTCGATCGTGAGCGCACCTTTGCGACCGACGTATGTCGCAAGATGAACGTCAAAGCGCCCTCAGTCGAAGAGCGCGTCATCAATTTGAGCGGCGGCAATCAGCAAAAAGTGGTTTTGGCAAAGTGGCTCTCGCTCGAGCCAAAGGTTTTGATCTTCGACGAGCCGACGCGCGGCGTAGATGTCGGTGCAAAGGCAGAAATTTACGCATTGATGCGTGAGTTGGCAGAGAACGGCGTAGCGATTCTGATGATCTCTTCCGATATGGAAGAAGTGTTGCACGTCAGCGACCGCGTAGCCGTAATGCACGAAGGGATGCTGACCGGAATCCTTGAACGTTCGGAGTGCGCGGAAGAAAACATAATGCGCCTTGCCGTCGGCAAACGCGCAGCCAGCTTGATAGGAGCGACCAATTGATTGGCCCGAAACTTTTTCGAAGAATAGCCGAGCGAGGAGGCAGTCTCGCCCTGGTGTTTGCCCTATGCCTGGGCGTAACGACCCCTTTATTCGCCGGCACAGTTCAGCGAGCAAAAACCCGAATCGCCAAGCGTCCGTTTGGAAAGTTGCCTGACGGCACGACGGTTGACATCTACACGTTAAGAAACCGCCATGGTCTGGAGGTGGAGATCACAAACTACGGCGGCGCCGTGGTCACTCTCAGAACGCCAGACCGCCGTGGTCGCATGGCCGATATCGTACTTGGTTACCCCGACCCGCCTGGTTACGTGAACGACACCTCCTACTTCGGCGCCCTTATCGGTCGTTACGCGAATCGAATCGCGCAAGGAAAATTCACACTAAACGGAGTGGAGTACCAACTTGCCAAGAACAACGGCGTCAACCACCTGCATGGCGGCGTGCAGGGGTTCAACAAGGTCGTGTGGCGGGCCATTGATCTGATCCGCCGGCACGGTGTCGCGCTGCAGCTTATGTATACCAGCAAGGACACCGAAGAAGGATATCCGGGCAACCTGGCGGTGTCTGTGATCTATTTCTTGTCTGACGCTAACGAATTGCGGATTGAGTACACGGCAACCACGGACAAGGATACCGTCGTTAATCTCACTCACCATTCTTACTTCAATCTCGCGGGCGCGGGTGCGGGTGACGTTCTTGGCCACCAGGTGCAGATCAACGCCGACAGATTCACCCCCGTCGACGAGACTCTGATCCCGACTGGAGAGCTAAAAGCGGTGAAGGGTACACCATTCGATTTCAGCCGGGCGACTGCTATCGGCAGCCGCATCAACGAGGCTGACGATCAGTTGGTCCTCGGCAAAGGCTACGACCACAACTTCGTTCTGAACAAGAAAGCGCAGGAGTTATCGCTCGCGGCTAGCGTCTACGAACCCGCGAGTGGGCGAGCAATGGAGATGTGGACAACCGAGCCGGGGGTGCAATTCTATACCGGGAATTTTCTCGATAACGTTCGCGGTAAGGCGGGCAAGGTTTACAACTGGCGGGGTGGGTTCTGTTTTGAGGCGCAACACTTTCCTGACTCACCGAACAAACCCTCGTTCCCTTCAACGGTCCTTAAACCGGGACAGCGTTATACGCAAACGACCGTCTATAAATTCATGGTCAGAGGAGCCAAAGCGAAGCCATGAAAAAAGAACTCGGCACATTCGTCCTGCTCGTGGTTTTGTGCGTGGTGGTGGCCATACTCCAACCGCAGTTTCTCTCGGCAGCTAATCTGCAAAACATGGCGCGACAGATCGGTATGTATGGGATCTTTAGCCTCGGTATTGGGATCGTCATCATTACCGGCGGCATCGATCTCTCAGTCGGGTCGATCTTTGCGTTGCTGGGAGTGCTGCTCTCAATGATGTTGACCGAGTGGATGTGGCCGGCGGCGTTAGTGGTAGTGATAATCATCGGTATCGCCATGGCGATCGGGGCGGTGCACGGCCTGTTAATCACCAAGCTTCGCATCCAACCGTTTATTGTGACTCTTTGCGGGCTGCTCTTTTACAGGGGCCTGGCGCGCTTCATCGCTAACGACGAGACCAAGGGTCTCGGCGGTGCCGGCAAATTTGATTGGCTACGTGAGCTTGCCACCGGCGTGAGGTTCGGGATCCCGATGCCGTTCATCCTACTCATCATCATAAGCGCAGCCATGTGGGTCCTGTTGCACCGCTCTGTTTATGGGCGTTACCTGTACGCTGTAGGCCGAAACGAAATTGCCGCGCGCTATTCCGGCATCAACTCAGTTCGAATTGTTGCCAGCGCTTATATCATCCTCGGGTTGTTGGCGGGTATCTCGGCTATCCTTTTCGCTTTTTACACGAACTCCATCTCACCGTCGTCACACGGGAATTCGTTTGAATTGTACGGTATTGCAGCGGCCGTCCTCGGTGGATGTTCTCTACGCGGAGGCGAAGGCTCGATCATTGGCATCCTGATTGGCGCGGCGTTGCTTCAGGTGCTGCAGAATCTTGTCAACCTGCTGGGCATACCCAGTTCACTCAACTTTGCAGTGATGGGAACGGTAATTCTGCTGGGTGTCATCGCCGATCAGTTGTTGCAACGGCGTTCGGCGAGGGCGGCGTAAAGAGTCATCAAGCGGTGCTGAAAGATCATTTACAGAAGCGGGGGCAAGCCCACCTTCCCGACCATGAGTTCACTAGAGTCGAGCTAGAGATTCCGGTTTGAAAGGCTTTCATGGCTGAAGTCACCGAACCCGTTGAGAATCTTTCAGGTCGGGAAGGGTAGTTCACCCCCGCTCTTGTTTTTCATACATAGAGACTCAGCGCTCCTGTATGCGAAAGGAATTGGATGAAACTGTTGGGCATTGATGTCGGGACCGGTGGAACGCGCGCGGTTGTCGTCGACACCAATGGGAGCATAGTTGCTTCCTCAACCGCGGAACATGCGCCTTTCACGTCTCCGCAAACGGGCTGGGCCGAACAGGAACCGGCGGACTGGTGGCGTGCGACCACTGAGGCGGTGCGTGGCGTGCTCTCACACGATGACGTTAGTGCCGATGAAATCGCTTGCGTAGGTTTCTCCGGTCAGATGCACGGCGCTGTGTTGCTTGACGAAGGCGAAAATGTTTTACGGCCCGCACTAATCTGGTGCGATCAGCGAACTGACGCGCAGGCTAAGGCGATCACAAATCTGGTTGGCGCATCGCGTCTAATTGAACTGACCGCAAACCCGGCGCTGACGAATTTCACCGTGACGAAGTTATTGTGGGTGCGGGAGCATGAGCCGGAGTTGTGGTCGCGTTTCCGTTACTTACTACTACCGAAAGATTATGTTCGGTTGTGTCTCACCGGGGCGCGCGCGACGGATGTCGCTGACGCTTCCGGCACGCTGCTGTTGGATGTGGCTAATCGGCGTTGGTCCGAGACGATGCTTGACGCGCTTGAGATAGACAAAAACTGTCTACCGGCACTCTTCGAGTCTTCGGAAATCACCGGTCGCGTGTCAGCTGCCGGGGCGGCTGTCACGGGACTGCGAGAGGGCACTCCGGTCGTCGCCGGTGCGGGAGACCAGGCAGCCGGAGCGATCGGGATGGGCATCGTGCGACCCGGAGCCGTAAGCGCCACCATCGGCACCTCCGGTGTCGTCTTCGCTGCCACCGCTCGTCCGGCGCTCGATAAAGACGGTCGCGTACACACCTTCTGTCACGCCATAGCCGGCCGCTGGCACGTGATGGGTGTGACGCAAGCTGCCGGACTTTCTTTACGATGGTTCCGAGATCGCTTCGGTCTGGGAAGCGATGGTGCGGCAACCAGTAGCGCGGACGATCCCTACGACGTTTTGTGCAGTGAGGCGGCCCAGGCTCCGCCAGGATCAGACGGCGTGCTATGGGCGCCTTACCTGATGGGCGAGCGAACTCCGCACCTGGATCCCAATGCGCGGGCGGCGCTGGTCGGCCTTGCCGCCAATCACACACGCGCGCACGTCATCCGTGCCATTCTCGAGGGTGTGGCGTTTTCATTGCGCGACACCCTGACAATCTTCGCCGAGATGGAGGTGCCTGTAGATACAATTCGACTGGGAGGCGGAGGATCGCGCGGGCAGCTGTGGCGACAGATACAGGCAGACATTTATGGGCTTGAGGTTGAGATCCTGGCGGCAGATGAGGGGGCGGCCTTCGGGGCGGCGCTGCTGGCCGGGGTCGGTGTTGGCGCCTGGTCGTCTGTCGACGAAGCTTGCGCGCAGACGGTTCGGGTTGCTGCCAAAGTCACACCCGACAGGTCGGCATCGGCGTTAATGAACAGACGTTACTCGGCGTATCGCGCGCTTTATCCCGCGTTGAGAAACGTAGCGGAAGCGGCGGAGAAAGAAGAATTGAGGATTAATAATGACACAAGACAAATTCAAACCACGCTCGGAACATAAATTCACCTTCGGCCTGTGGACCGTCGGAAACCGCGGCCGCGATCCTTTTGGCGAAGCTGTCCGCCCCACGCTGCGCCCGGTGGACGCAGTGCAAATGCTGGCCGAGATAGGGGCGTACGGCGTCAATTTCCATGACAATGATCTCGTACCGATTGACGCTTCACCGCAAGAGCGTGATCGAATTGTGAGCGAGTTTCGCCGCGCCTGCGAAGAACACAACATTGCCGTACCGATGGCGACCGTCAATCTTTTTTACGACGCCGTGTTCCGTGACGGTGCGTTCACCGCCAATGACAAATCGGTGCGATCCTACGCTTTGCAGAAGACCATGCGTGCAATGGATCTTGGTGCCGAGTTCGGCGCGAAGATTTTCGTCTTATGGGGCGGACGTGAAGGCGTCGAAACGGATGCCTGTCGCCGTCCCGACGAGGCGGTGAAACGACTGAGAGAAGCGATCAATTACCTCTGCGAATATTCGCTCGACCAAAAATATGATTACAAGTTTGCGCTGGAGGCTAAGCCCAATGAACCGCGGGCTGACATCTACATGCCAACTACCGGTGCCTACCTGGGTTTCATCTCCACGCTCGACCGGCCCGAGATGGTGGGTGTCAATCCCGAAGTGGCGCACGAGCACATGCCCGGACTCAACATGACACACTCCGTGGCGCAGGCATGGGAGGCCGGCAAGCTTTTCCACGTCGACCTTAACGATCAAGTCCCGGGTCGCTATGATCAGGATTTACGCTTCGGCTCTGCCAACCCGAAGGCCGCTTTCTGGCTGGTGAAGTTCTTGGAGGATGTGGGTTACGCGGGGCCACGCCACTTCGACGCGCATGCGTATCGCACGGAGGATTATGAAGGCGTCAAGGATTTCGCGCGCGGCTGCATACGCACTTACCTGATCCTGAAAGAGAAGGGCGCACAGTGGAACGCCGACCCGGAGATCCAGGCGTTGCTGGCTGAAATTGCGGTGACGAATGGCGACGGATTGCCCGCGAACTTTTCACCGCAGCAGGCAAGCGAATTACTCTCGGCGAATTTTGATCGCGCCGGCATAGCTGCGCGAGGCTTGAAATACGAGCGACTCGATCAACTGACAATAGACATTCTGCTCGGCGTCAGATAGGCGCTCACGGTTTGTTTACCAGGTCCCGCAGTCTTTGCGCCGCCGATTCGGCGGTGATGTCGCGCTGTGGATTGGCCAACAGTTCATATCCGACCATGAATTTGCGAATCGTAGCCGAGCGCAGCAGGGGCGGATAAAAATGCCCGTGGAAATGCCACTCCGGATGCGTCTGGCCGTCGGTTGGCCGTTGATGAAAGCCCATCGAGTAAGGAAAAGAAATCCGGAATAGCTTGTCGTAGCTCATCGTAAGGCGCTTAAGAATATCAGCCAGACCGTTGCGTTCGGCCTCATTAAAGTCATCCATTCCGGTCGTGTGTCGTTTGCTTATCAGCATGGTCTCGAAAGGCCAAATGGCCCAAAACGGAACCAGGGCATAGAACGAATCGTTGGCGTAGATCACTCGTTCTTCCGACTTCATTTCCAGGGCAAGATAATCGCAGAGCAAGCAACCATGGTGTTCGCGATGGTACTCACGCTGGGAGTTGTCTTCTTTCCGAGATTCGTTAGGCGCATTGGCATTGGCCCAGATCTGACCATGGGGATGCGGGTTGCTGGCTCCCATTTGCGCACCACGATTCTCAAAAATCTGCACCCAATTAATAAAAGAGAGTGAGCCCAGCTCAACGTATTGATCTCTCCAAGTGTCAACCACCTGGCGAATCCCGGCGACCTCCATGCCCGCAATTGTGAGATCGTGTCGCGGTGAGAAGCACACCACGCGACAGACACCCTGCTCGGCCTGGGCTACTAACAAACCGCCCTCGTCAATCTTGTCCGCCGGTGTGTCGGGCCGCAATGCAGCAAAGTCATTCTCGAAAATAAAGGTGCTAGTGTATGACGGATTGCGCACGCCGCCCGCGCGCGAGTTTCCGGGACACAAGTAACACTCCGGATCGTACTCGGGTTGATGCTCCTGAGTGACGTCTTCCATCTGGCCCTGCCAGGGGCGATCCGTGCGCTGCGGCGAAACCAGCACCCACTCTCGCGTGAGCGGGTTGTAGCGGCGATGTGGATGTCGCAACAAATCAAGCATCTTCTTATTTTCAATTTCCGATTGCCAATTGCCGATTTACAACTCTAACGCCCATGTGAACTTGTTTTGGCCTCAAGAATCGATGCTGACTTCTTTTACTCCCTCTGAAGCGCTACAGATATAGATATCGGGCGCGAGCCCTGTCGCCTTCTCATAACCCAGCGCGACTGCTACCTTAAATTCATCGACGTATTCGGCCTCGACGAGATTGACGGTGCAACCACCAAATCCACCGCCAGTCATTCGCGCTCCATAAACACCTGGAACCTGCCGCGCAAGATCCACCATCAGATCCAGTTCCGTGCAACTGACTTCATAGTCATCGCGCAAACTGTTATGCGAGCTGTTCATGAGCTGACCGAAAGCCACAAGATCGTCTTTTTCAAGTGCGGCTGCAGCTGCGCACACGCGATCGTTTTCAGTGATCACATGGCGGCTCCGCCGGTAAATCGCGTCAGATAAATCGCCGCCGTATAGTTCCAGATCAACCTCAGTAATGTCACGTAATGCTCGCACGCCGGGGCGAATCTGAGCGAAATGATTCACAGCAGCTTCGCATTCCCGGCGGCGCGCGTTGTATTCACTGGTTGCCAATGAATGCTTGACCATGGTGTTACAAAGGATCAGGCGTGCATTCTCCGGTAGAGGAAGCGTTTTGTATTCGAGCGAGCGGCAATCCAGTAGTAACGCTTTCCCCGCCTGGCCATGGCAGGAAATGAATTGGTCCATAATCCCACAACGCATTCCCACAAACTCGTTTTCCGCGCGCTGGCAAATCTCTGCTAACTCCCTGCGATCTACCGCCAGCCCGGCATTTGTCAGCAATGCATAACCGCTGGCTACTTCCAGCGCCGCGGAGGAACTCAAACCCGAGCCAATCGGTACCTCGCCGCGAATCCGCAACTCCGCGCCACGCAGACGATGGCCGGCACGTTCCAACTCGAATGCCACTCCCTTTACGTAATCGCTCCAATGGCCCTGGGCGCGCGGACTTTCGTCGTCGAGTTCAAACTCTGTTCGTTCGGAGAAATTTTCTGAAAAGACCGACACCGTGCGGTCAATGCGCGGCGCACTGGTGACCCAGGTCGAAAATCCGATAGCCATGGGCATAACAAATCCGTCGTTATGGTCTGTATGTTCGCCGATCAAGTTGACGCGGCCTGGAGCGCGAAACACACGCCTCCCTGGCAGTGGAATCGTTACTCTCTCTTTGCTAATCAGTCCCATGCTATTCGAACGATGAGGTCGGCTCCTTCTCTTTAGTTCACTGCGACCGAACAATCATCTTTGGTGTATTAACTCATCTGGATGAATAAGTTTCGTCCAGGCGTGACCTCTTTTCTTCGACCGAGAAGCCAGTGTAATCGAGCCCGCAGGTATTGCAGTAATCCAAAGCCGCTTCCGGAGTCGGGCCTTACGCTTGAAGCCTGAGACCGTCGGGCCCATACTCGACGCAAAAAAGATCATGGACGAGCATTCCGGCAACGGCTTATCCCAAAACTTCTCCAGCGGAAACAAACTCGGCGCTGAGCCATCAGGTTCTGATTTGGAGGGTCTCGTGGCATTGGTCCATCGAGATCCGCATTCCATACTTGGCGCACATCCCGTCCCGGAAGGCGTGATTGTAAGGGCGTTCAGGCCAGCTGCTCGTAGGGTGGAAATACTGCTTCAGGATGAACCACCGCAAGAGCTCAGTTTGTTGGATCCGGCTGGTCTCTTCGAGGGATTGCTGGAGAACCACCCATGGCCCCTAAACTATCAACTCCGGATTTATTATCGCGATGGCAACGACTTCACGCTGCGTGACCCATACGCGTTTCTTCCCACGCTGGGAAGTCTGGACGAACACTTGTTTGGCGAGGGAACCCATGAGCGACTCTATGACAAGCTCGGCGCACATGTCCGTGAGTTGGACGGGGTACGTGGTGTCTCGTTTGCTGTCTGGGCCCCAAATGCCGGCGGTGTCAGCGTTGTTGGAGACTTTAATAACTGGGATGGCCGCCTGCACCAGCTCCGCGTTTTAGGCGCATCAGGGATTTGGGAGATTTTCATTCCGGAGATTGGACCAGGCGAGAAGTATAAGTTTGAGCTTCACAATTACGAGACCGCAGTGTTGCTAAAGGCCGATCCCTACGCCCGCTACTCTGAAGTACCTCCGGCAACATCTTCTATCGTCTTTAAGTCTGCCTATCAGTTCGGTGACTCAGAGTGGATGCAACAGCGGGAAGCGCGCGATCATTTGCGTCAACCTCTCTCGATATATGAAGTTCATCTTGGTTCATGGCGACGTATCACTGAAGAAGGCAATCGGCCGCTCACCTACCGCGAGACCGCGCCAATGTTGGCCGATTACGCTTTGGACATGGGCTTTACTCACATTGAGTTCATGCCGCTGAAGGGTTATCCATTTAGCGGCTCCTGGGGCTATCAGGTTGCAAACTACTACTCGCCCACCGCGCGCTTCGGCACGCCTGATGATTTTCGCTTCCTGGTTGATTACCTGCACCAGCGTGGCATTGGCGTCATCATGGATTGGGTACCCGCTCACTTTCCCAAAGACACGTGGTCGCTCGGCCGCTTTGACGGAACGGCTTTGTATGAGCATCTCGATCCGTTGCAGGGCGAGCACCCCGACTGGGGGACCTTCATCTTCAACTACAAGCGAAATGAAGTTAGAAACTTCCTGATCGCTAATGCTCTGTTTTGGATCGATGAGTGCCACATTGACGGCCTCCGAGTGGACGCCGTCGCCTCAATGCTTTATCTCGATTACAGCCGAACAGAAGGGCAGTGGATTCCGAATGAGTATGGCGGGCGCGAGAGCCTCGACGCCATAGGGTTCCTAAAACAACTCAATGACACGGTCCACGAGCGGTTTCCCGGCGTCTTGATGATCGCGGAAGAATCAACCGCATGGCCGGGCGTCAGCACGCCGCCTTACGACGGAGGCCTGGGCTTCAACTACAAGTGGAACATGGGCTGGATGCACGACACGCTGCTCTACTTTCAGAAAGACGCTATCTATCGTAAGCATCATCACGACGATTTGACGTTCAGTTTTGTTTATGCGTGGAGCGAAAACTTTGTTCTGCCCTTCTCACATGATGAAGTGGTCCATCTGAAGGGCTCTTTACTCGAAAAGATGCCGGGTGATCGCTGGCAGAAGTTTGCCAACCTGCGCGCGCTTTACGGATACATGTGGGCACACCCCGGCAAGAAGCTTATCTTTATGGGTTGTGAAATCGGCCAACAGCGCGAGTGGGACCATGAACAAAGCCTGGACTGGCACTTGCTGGCGGAAGCCGAACATAAAGGGCTGCAGGATCTGATCCGCGAACTCAACCGTATCTACCGGCAAGCGCCCGCCCTGTGGGAAGGGGATATTGATCCGACGGGCTTTCAGTGGATTGACGGAAACAACTCCGCGGAAAATATCATCTCTTTTATGCGTCTTGCACCCTCATCTGGACAGGAGATTCTGGTTGTATGCAACTTCTCTCCGGTGGTTCGCCGGGGTTATCGCGTCGGTCTGCCCCGGCTCGGTGAGTATCGTCAAATATTGAACACTGATGAGTCGCGATTCGGCGGGAGCGGCGTGGGCACAATCGGCGCATTTTCCGGGGAAGCCCAACCCTGGCAGGGCAAGCCGGCTTCAGGACTGCTCGACCTTCCGCCTTTGGCCACCCTGTGGTTTGAGGTCTCACCAGTATAAGCACCCGATCTTTAGCTCGCGGTTATGTCGAGACCATCAACTTCGAGTTGCAAGGTAAATCGCGCGAGCAGATACCCTTCATCGCGTGTACGGCGGAATTGAAGGCGGTAATGATTGATCCACCCTTCTTGCCAACAACCAAATCACCAATCAGGTAAAGACCTGCGACATTTGTCGCACCAGCCTCATCAAATATCGGACCCTGATCATTAAAGGCGATTCCCAGGGTCTGCAGGAAATTGGTCGGCGTCGTACCTCCAAGCGCGTATATCACTCGCTCAAATGTGCGAGCTGGAAACTCAGGTTCAATGAATACCACACGAGGGCGTCCCGCCTCATCCTCGACCTGTTTGATATTCGAGCCTCGGAGTATCTCAACTTGGTTACGTTCTTCCATTGCGAAGAGTGTGTCGTGATTCTGCTTGCTCAAGCGAGTAAACTCCGCCTGACGGTATGAGAGTGTGACGCGGTTGAGTTGTCGCTGTAGGTACTGGACGTACTCCGCTGCCGTATCGCCACCACCGACAACAAGCACGTCCTCGTTTTGAATCGGATGCGATGTCATATCGAACAAGATTCTTTCTTTAAGAGACGGCAGTCGATAATCCTTCGGTTTGTTCGGGCGGCCAAATATGCCGATAGCGACCCCCAGGACCTTACTCTCGTAAACTCCATTTGAGGATTCCACTCGAAAACGGGCTCCTCCCTCCTGGTTGATCCCGTGCATACCGAAGACTTCGGCGTTGAATTGAATGTTGATTTGGTAGTCTGCAATGACTTTATCGAAAAACTCGATTGTCTCCGACTTGTTCATGTCGGAGACGCATAAGAGTCCTTCGCAACGTGCAGCGAATCCCTTGTAGTTTGCCGTAGTAAGTTTCTGATCGGGATAGAGCTGTCGAATTGCGGAGTTGTGAGTCCTACCCTTTTCCAAGACTAGTATTTGCGATTGTTTAATACCCGAGGCGCAGGCTTCGGCGGCAAGAGCAATTCCGCCTGGCCCAGCACCAATTATGATCAGATCATACATATCTTACACCTCAGCGAGGATTCATGAATTTCAGTTCCGCTCCGACATTACGGAGTCGACCCTTTGTGAGTCGTTAATATATCGCACCCGAATACATCCATCTCAATTCGCTTGAAAATTCTGTTGAATCCAGTCGTTTTCGCTTGAACTGAGGCCACTTTTTCGGCGAGATGATTACCTCAAACGCATCCCACAGCACCATGGCTACTATTAGGAAACCAAGAATCGCGATAATGTATCTCAAAGTCAGCATTCTTCTCTTGTTGTCCGCTCAGCTCGGATTACCGCCGGGTTTATCTTGCTCTCGGCATGACGCAACTGGTTCGGTTTCACGATTTGAAGTTTAGGTAGGCGAGGGACGCAGAATCTTCCTGCATTGTGCGAAAATATCGATAATTTGCGTTTTGTTGCGTCAGTGGTAGCGGCGAGAGTTCATCCGGGTACACGGTGTAGCAATCGAATCGGAACCAACGACGGCATCGGAGGACGCAATATAAGTTTATGACCAATCCAGTTTCTCCAACTGTCGCGCCCGGCGGACCCGGTATCGAGCCGCGCTGGACGCGCGGCGCCAAACTCGCGGTTGGCACTGCATATTCAACTTCCAGCCGCGTGTGGTACACACTCGATCATGGATGCGTCACTGAGGTTTACTATCCAACAATCGACTCCCCTCAAATCCGCGACTTGCAGTTCCTCGTAACCGATGGGGAAACTTTTTTTCACGATGAACGCAGGAACTTTGTTGGCGAGATCGACTGTGTTTCAGAAGCAGCCCTTGGCTTTGAAGTAATCAATCGGGAGAAAGAAGGTCGTTACACAATCTACAAAACAATCGTCGGTGATCCCCATCAGAACTGTCTCCTGGTGCGCGCTCGTCTGGAAGCTCCGCCCGAGTTGTTGCCGAAGCTGCGCATGTACGTGCTTTGCGCGCCGCATCTTGAAATCGGCGGATGGCACAACAGCGGTTATGTACTCCATGTCGGACGCCGCAAGTATCTTGGCGCGCAAAAGGGAAACACGTGGTTGGCGATCGCCGCCAGCGTTCCTTTCAACGAACTCTCTTGCGGATACGTTGGTGTTAATGACGGCTGGACCGACCTGGCTGATAACTATCGTCTCGATTGGCAATACGAGGCGGCGCTTGATGGCAACATTGCTTTAACCGGTGGGCTGGATCTTTCTCGAAGCACGGAATTCACAGTTGGTTTGGCGTTTGGCACCACTCAGCACGATGCGCTCAGCACCCTCGCACAGTCCTTAAGTATCCCGTTCGAAGAGACGCTGAAGTCGTTTGTTCGTCAATGGGAGCGAACGTCAAAGCGCTTTGCTCTGGGGGCGGTCTCAACCGATTCCAAATTGTTCGAGCGAAGCGTCAATATACTTCTGGCCCATGAGGACAAGATCTACCCCGGAGCCATGATTGCGTCGCTTAGTATTCCCTGGGGTGACGAACAAAGCGATGACGCAACCGGCGGTTATCATCTGGTATGGACGCGTGATCTGGTGAAGTCGGTCACCGCTTTGCTGGCCGTCGGCGACTTGAGCACTCCTTTGCGCGCGCTTATTTATCTCGCCGTATCTCAGCGCGAGGATGGCGGGTTCTATCAAAATTTCTGGATCGATGGCCGGCCTTACTGGTTTGGTATTCAATTGGATGAGGTGGCCTTCCCGGTGCTGCTGGCGTGGCGACTCTGGAAGCGCGACGCCCTGGGAAACTTCGATCCCTTCGGGATGGTTCGTGCCGCCTGTGGGTTCCTCATTCGCGAGGGACCGATTACTCCGCAAGACCGTTGGGAGGAAGCGAGGGGGTATTCGCCATCAACACTTGCGGTTCACATCGCAGCTCTTGTATGCGCGGCTGAGTTCTTCGCCGATCGAGGCGACGACGTCACGGCCGCATTCGTTCGTGATTATGCCGACTTTCTTGAATCACACATCGAACATTGGACGGCGACTACGGAAGGCACGTTAGTGCCCGGCGTAACCCGGCACTACATCCGCGTGAATCCTTGTAGCGCTATCAACTGCGAGGATGAGGACCCAAATCACGGGACGCTGGCACTTGCGAATCAGCCCCCTGGTGCGCGTGTTGAATTTCCTGCGAAAGAGATCGTCGATGCCGGTTTTCTCGAACTGGTTCGTGTCGGGATCCGTAGTGCGCACGATCCGATCATTCAGGATTCGCTTCGCGTGGTCGATGCCGTGCTCAAAGTGGACACGCCGTACGGACCTTGCTGGCGTCGCTACAACCATGACGGCTTTGGCCAGCGAGAAGACGGCGGAGCGTACACCGGTTGGGGGAAGGGGCGTCCATGGCCGCTGTTGACCGGCGAGCGCGGTCACTACGAAATCGCCGCCGGACATGACGCGACGCCATTCCTGCACGCAATTGAGAAATTCGCGCAGGGTATCGGCCTGATTCCAGAGCAGATCTGGGATGGTCCAGATTCGTCTTTGCAGCACCTCTATTTCGGTGGTCCGACTGGTGCGGCAATGCCGCTTTCGTGGGCACACTCTGAATACGTGAAACTCCAACGTTCCGCCGCTGATGGCAAAGTCTTTGACCGAATTGATTCTGTCTACGATCGATACGTGGCCGGAAGTTTGGAACGTAACTCAATCGAGGTGTGGAAATTCAATCGTCAGGTGCCGAAGGTGCCGGCGGGAACGCTCCTTCGCATTCAAGCGGACCAGCCCTTCCTGCTCCATTGGACCAGCGATGGATGGCAGAGTTCGACTGACACACGCTCAACGGGAACCTCGCTTAATATTGATTTCGTGGATATTCGGGTGCCTGATCGGGACGGGCCGATCCGCTTTACGTTTTTGTGGACGAAAGACAACCGTTGGGAAAGCAAGGACTATACGGTTGAAATAGGCCAGTCTTTCCCTCAACTTGCACAGTCTCATAACCCTCATTCATCAGTTATCGATGAGTAGCATCCCTCTTTCAGGCGAGACCGTGTTGAAAGATGAACAGGATCGCGATCGTGAAAGGAAAGGCCATAAGCTTCCAGTTTGCGATGAGCAGTGATTGAGGTTCGCTGACCGCGAGATCGCTTGCGAATTAAATGCGCTTTGCCGCGTGCACAACGAGCAAAGTACACAAATTCGAGAGTTGCATGAGGAGCTTTCCTAATGGTCGCTGGCATTTTCGTCGCACACTGTGGAAAATAGGGCTACGAGGCCGAGAACACGATGATTCGATACCAGGAGAAAATCTGGCTCCAGAGTTCCGATCACGCAATTCTGATTTAAGGGGTTAGCTTGACCACGACCACCGCCCAAGACGCCGCCAAAGGACTGAAGCCCGAGCAGTACCTCACCTTGCTTGAGCTATCGAAAGCAATCGCCTCACATCGTGACTTAGCGAAGCTGTTCCATGATCTTGCTTGTCGACTGCAAATACTTTTCAAGTTTCGCAGCCTCGCGGTGATGTTTCACGATAGTTCGCGCAACATCATGCGGTGCCACTTTCTGGAAACGTGCGCGCCGACCAAGTGGCAACCGCCCACCGAAGTCCCAATGGAAGGTTCGATCGCCGGTTGGGTTTGGGAACATCAGGAACCGGTTGTCGTTCACGACATCGCGTTGGAAGATCAGTTCTCCTTCGCGAGAACTCTACTTGATCATCCGATCAAAGCAATCTGCAGTTTTCCCTTGACAACTGTCAACCAGCGATTGGGAGTGCTTAACTTCTGGAGCGATGAGGCCGGCGTCTACGATCATCTCGATCTTGAATTCGCAGGACTACTCGCGGGGCAAATAGCGGTGGCCATCGAAGCGCAGTGTCATCAACAGAAGTTGGCGCACGAGCGTGACCGCTGTCAACTACTTCTAGAAATAAATAACACCCTGGTCTCAAATCTCAATTTGCGCGAACTCCTTTCGGCTATCTCAGGTTGTCTTAGGCGTGTGATGCCGCATGACCTCGCTGGTCTCGCCCTTCACGATCCTGCAATCAACAAGCTTCGGGTCACGGCGCTGGAATTTCCCGAGCACGAAGATGCGTTTGTCGAAGGCGAAATCATCGACCTGGAGGAGAACCCTGGCGGGCGCGCCTTCACCACACGCCAACCAGTCATCAATGGCTTGGATCACGTAGTTGATCCCCTTGGGCAACGTGCTGGAATCAAGTCTGGTTGCACCGTTCCGCTGATTTCGCATGATCGCGCGCTCGGCATCCTGGGTGTAGCGAGGTTGAGCGAGAATCCTTTTACCGAAGACGACGCGGAGTTGCTCACTTCGGTAGGGAAGCAGGTCGCGATTGCGGTTGAGAACGCCCTGGCCTATCGCGAGATCGATGCGCTAAAGAATAAGTTACAAGAAGAAAAGCTCTATCTCCAGGAAGAGATCCGCACGGAATACAACTTCGAAGAGATCGTTGGCACAAGCGCGACTCTGAAGCGCGCTCTGCAGGATGTCGAGACGGTGGCGCCTACCGACTCGACTGTTTTGATTTTTGGGGAGACCGGGACTGGGAAGGAACTAATCGCCCGCGCACTTCACAACTTGAGTGGTCGAGCGGAACATACACTGGTCAAAGTAAACTGTGCTGCGATTCCGACTGGACTGCTCGAGAGCGAAATGTTTGGCCACGAGAGGGGCGCGTTTACCGGTGCCGTCGAACAGCGCAAGGGCCGGTTTGAGCTCGCACACCGCGGCACAATCTTTCTCGATGAGGTCGAGGAGATTCCGCTCGAACTGCAATCGAAGCTCTTGCGCGTGCTTCAAGAGCAGGAGTTCGAGCGTTTAGGAAGCGGCAAAACGATTCGTGTGGACGTACGCGTAGTGGCTGCGACTAATGCTGATCTCTCTAAGATGGTGGCTGAGAAAAAGTTTCGCAGCGATCTTTACTACCGGCTAAACGTCTTTCCTGTCTCTTTGCCGGCGTTACGGGAACGACCTGAAGACATTCCGCTGTTGGTCAACTTCTTCGCACAGAAGTTTGCGCAACAGATGAAGAAACCGATCAAAACGATTCCAACCGAAGCCATGACTCAACTGACTGCCTATAGCTGGCCCGGAAATATTCGCGAGCTGCAGAATCTCATCGAACGGGCTGTGATTCTTTCCCGCGGTTCGGTGCTGGAAGTTCCGTTGGCCGAATTAAAGCAATCGGCTAATGACAATCTGGCCAATCAGCTTCAAGGTCCAATAAGACTTGAGGCAGTCGAACGCGACCATATCATGAGGGTTTTGCGTGAGACGGGTTGGGTGATTGGTGGTCCCACTGGAGCAGCCGCGCGTCTGGGCCTCAACCGTACCACTCTCAACCACCGCATGCGCAAACTCGGCATCAACCGACCTCAACCGCAACAGTCGTGACCGCTGCTCGTCATCTGGTCGCATTTCGTCATTTGTAACGCGCCGCCTGCAATAGGCTTGAGAAATCAGGCCTGACACCTCTCGATCTAACCGCTTCTTTTCGAACAGTTCCCCAGACAGTAACAAGCTGAGGCTGTGGCAAGGTTCTTGTATTGGTACTTGTCACTGGCATCTTGATCCATTGCGGAACTCGGACAAGTGTTTTTAGGCGAGAAGATGTCCAGAAGGAGTATGGAAATGAAAAGGCTTGTAAAACGAATTCCCGCCACCGCGTTACTCGTTACTCTCTTTGCAATAACTGCAATCGCGCAACCCCGCGGTCAGGAAATCGCGGCCAATTTGCGCGTCCAATTGAGCGAACTCGAAGTTAGGCAGGCGGAAATGCAGGCGCGCGACGAACAACTCGAAGAGGCCCTGCAACCGGAGAATATTGAGCGAAGCGTGGCCGGCGTGGGTAGTACGCATCCGGAACGGTTGCGAGAGGAGCGGCGGCGACAGCTGGAGATTGTAAGGGCGAGTGTACGTCTCCAGCTCGATGAACTAGATCGGAGCCACGCACGTTTGGAAGCTGCTATCGCTGAGGCTGATGCCCTGGTTTATTGGCAGAGCGCCGGCCTCTGCACTCCCTCGGAAGATAAATAAGTTGCGGTAATTATTTGATGAGGTGTCAGGGTAATGAACTCGGCCGTAAAAGTCATAAAGCGGGGTCAGAACAAAATCTCAACTGGGGCCCTCGCCAGCCAGGATGAGCAGACGGGCGCGCAAAGCACGCGTGAAATCGCAAAGACGGTCAAAGGATGGATATCCGAACTGCATCAACGGCGCCGAGACGAGCAAGTCCACACCTCGGCGCTTAGGAAGATGCGAGTGACGCTTCCACTGATCGCGCTCTGCTTCCTGGGACTGGGTATGGAGAGCCAGGGCCAACAGCTTCGCGACGCGTTTCACAAAGTGGAACAAGCAGTTGTAGTTGTAAGGACGGAGCAGCAAGGATTAGCGCCGTTTCCTCAGCAAGGGATGGTGAGCTTGAATGGCATAGGATCGGGAGTTCTGATTTCGAATGACAAAGTCCTCACCGCCGCGCACCTGGTCCAGGCAGCGGATAGAACAATGGTCGAGTTCTCGCGAGGTGAACTGATTCCCGCGCGTTATTGGGTCGTCGTTTTCTGCCGATATTGCCGTGCTGCAACTCGAGCACAGCCCGGCAAACGCGGCACCCGTGACACTGGGGAATTCAGACAAGCTGGATGTGGGAGATCAGATATTTGTGGTCGGGGCTCCCTACGGTCTCAGTCGTACGTTAACAGCAGGGCACGTAAGCGGACGTCACTTGCTAAACGAGAGAAGTGAGAACACGAGCGGGGTTGAATTCCTGCAGACTGATGCGGCGGTCAACAGCGGCAATTCCGGAAGTCCCTTATTTAATCTGGATGGCGAAGTCATGGGCATTGTCAGCAACATTATGAGCAGATCAGGAGGCTCTGAGGGCATGGCCTTCGCTGCAACTTCAAACACGGCTCGGCGTCTGCTGCTTGAGCAGAAACCGTTCTGGTCGGGTATTGAAGGTCTTGTTGTCGACGGTGATCTGGCGAAAGCGCTCAACTTGCCACAACCCGCGGGTGTGCTGGTTCAGCGCGTGGCGGAAGGATCGATTGCGTGGCGCTGGGGGATACATGCCGGAAACCTCCGAGCAAACGTCGAAGGGGCAGAATTCATTCTCGGCGGGGATGTAATTTTAAGAGTGAATGACGTCCCGGTAGAACAGAGCAGTAGCAACGATGATATCTACGCCAGTATCGGCCGGCTTAAACCGGGAGAGAATGTCGTGATTAGCGTCTTTCGGCAAGGTCAGATCGTAAGGCTGTCAATTCCTAATGGGCAATGACATCCTCTGATGACAGCACCTCGTCACGTGACAGTATCTGGTCACTGTTTCTCGCCAGCCCAGGAATCAATTCATCAAGTACGGGCAGATCATGATCAACCCGGTCGAAGAGTGTCTGGCAGAGTTGTTGCTATGTGGAGAGCGAACGATGAACGAATTGGTAAGGTTGATGAAGAAAGAAATTCAATCGGAAGATTTTCAAGGGGGGCACGGGCCGAGATCAACAGGGGGACACGGCCTGTGTTCGGAGCGAGCGGGTGGACTGGAACTGAGTGTGGGCTCGTGGCGCCAGTCCATCCGCTCGGCGGGCATTTTACCACGATAGTGGTAGGTATCTATAGACCAAAAAGTTGTACCAAAAAACCATTCGATCTCGTGATGCCGATTTAAAGGAGATTCTTGATAGTAAGCACTCAGTAATTCAGGATGAGTTGGGCCGTTCCGAGATTGGTTGGTGAGGTTCCTATGCAAAAGAAATTGCCGAAGATTTTAACGGGGTTACGGAGCGTTTTCTTAAGACACAAGGTATCGGTCTCAGCGATCACAGTAGTAGCGGTTGGGATTCTTGGTGCGTTGATCATCGCCGGTCGCTCGAACAAGCCGGCGCAGGCGGCGCCTCGACCGCCCGACGTTGAAGTGGTCCGAGTCGAGCAAAAGGACGTTCCCGTCTACAGCGAATGGATCGGGACGACCGAGGGAATGGTCAACGCTGACATCAAAGCACAGGTCACAGGCTATCTCCT